>JAEEGK010015280.1_pt1 | contig 17041 bp, 15 predicted proteins | sample 8958771 | NCBI WGS metagenome assembly JAEEGK01 (sample SAMN16246547, study PRJNA631951) | gut metagenome | biome: gut microbiome; feature: rumen; material: SC-attached | host: Bos | place: Iran: Karaj | collected 2018-10 | reverse complement strand
TTGATTCTACATCAAACCACAACCGTACTTTCTGGTATTCGAGATAGGCGTATGTTGTTATCAATCTTGATTCTACATCAAACCACAACGTAAGTTAATTTTTCTGCTGAAATACCGCTATTTAGATGCGGTTTATCAAAGCAAAAAACGATATGACAAGGCCTACGAAGTAATGTTTGATGTCAGAATTTTCATCCAAATATAACTAAAATAACTCTAACTGTTGAGACTCGGCGTTCTTCAGTCCCTCTATCTTTCCCCAGTAGTTTTGCATATCCCCATATTGTTTGTCCGTTACACTCAGCAAACTTATATTCCCACTTGGCGGAAGAATTCCTTTAACTCTTTTTGTGTGAACCTGAAGACTTTCATAGGAAGCACAATTTCGGACATACACGGAAAACTGCATCATCGAAAAGCCGTCACGCATAAGCAATGTGCGAAACTTGGCTGCATTACGGCGTTCGGTTTTCGTGTTTGTCGGCAAGTCAAAAAAGACAAACAACCACATTATTCTATATTCGTTCAAGCGAATCTCGCTCATATTGACGGATATACTATAGACTTTGCCTCTCCAGAAAAACATTTGACAAGAGAGGCCGTAGTCATAGACAACGCCACATCCAACGGACGTTTCATTTTGGGGAAAGAGGTGTCGCAAAACAAAACTTTCACCAATTCACTCTTTACCTTAGCGTTCAGTTCACATTCCCCTAACATCAGAATGTTATAGACACATTCATCCACAAAAGGACGATAAGGTTCCATTATATCATCTGCCAAAGGAAAGGCATTATAACGGTTCCTGTGAAAAATGCCGAATGCTGGAGAGAGTCCAGACCCCATCAAAGCCCTGGCCACGGCGGCACGCAAGATTGCATAACCGTAATTCAAGACAGCATTAGGATCACCACCTTCTCTATTTCGGATGAAATCCTCTCCAAACAATTGTTTCCAATAGATCCGAGCCGAAGCTCCTTCCTTATTATCTGAGTCTCCGCTCTTCACATTTCTATAGTAAGGAACTAGCAGATCGCCATCCTTGCCCAGCTTATTAAGTAACTTTGACTGATTCTTAATCTTTGCTTCTATTATCTGCTTCCAAATATTCTTCTTAATTGGAAGGCTTGCTTCTATCTGCGAACGGTAAACCTCAGCTTGAACACTATTGGCCTCAAGCGGTTGAAGCATACAATGAGGCATCTGATTATTGCCACAAATAATCAACGATGTATTATTGTCAACCAATGCATTCATCAACGGAATGGTAAGAGATATTTGGTTGTTGACAATTATCACATAGCCAAGATCCTCAATTGGAACGGAACGGTTGGGAGTATCAGTATCTCTATACTCCACAATAAGCTGGTTATTCTTCAGCGATAGTTTCGCCGGATTAGAGAAGTATATTGCCTTCTTTAACATAATACTATCGCCTTATGAAATGAATCTTTCCGGAAGGAGAAAGAGTAAAGTCAAAACCTTCGACCAATGCATTCAACTGAGTATGTTTCATTCCAATAATAGGACGCAATTCTTCAAAAGACTTGTAAGCTCCTCCTTTTGCCTTTAAATCCTTCATTGATCGTGATTCTTGACAATATAATAATGAAAGTGTTCCATATTCATACAAACCACTTACGAGCTGCGAAGACAAACCGATCACCTTATACAATCTCCTTGTCAACTCCTCCTGGTTTGCCTCATAGATTTCTTCCGGAGTATCCTCATAGAGAAGAACCATTGTTCCTATCTTCAGAACATACTTGAGTTTGTAACCATTATTGTCTTCATTTGGAACCATATTGGAAGAAACACCCTCATTAACAGCACCAACAGCGTTTAGATTATTGACCAATTTGAATGAGCGTTTGATCTTTCCTTTTGCATCAGTTCCTTCGTAAATACCCATACAGTAGTTTCTGTCATTTGCAACATTGAATTGCTGCTTGTACTCAAAACGGGATTTGTCTCGCTGATCTTTGAGATGGATAGGATTGGTAACGGAAGGGGTAAAGATTCTCACTTTCTTTATCTGGATGCCCTTTTCCTCATTCATCCAAATAGTGCCAGCCATTGCTTCTTTGAAGCCTTTCTCCGCTATGGCCTGTTCTATCTTTTGGCGGACTACATCATCTACAATCTTTAAAACATCTGTTTTCTCCAGAGATGAAAGAGGCTTTCGGACGACATATTTGATTTCATCACCTCTTTGAATGGCTCCATAAAATGTTTCAAGATGAAGGGCGCCGCGGGCGGTATCTCCTTTTGTCATAAATGGTTTGCCGTCTGGCCCTTTCTGTATCTCACCTCTTTTCCTCAACAACTTATATGTACGTTTTTTAAGATTGTCTGGTGTATAGTGAGAGACAAGAACTTCTTTGTTAATTCTCTGCAAATCTTCAGTAAAGGTTGCCCAAGGTTTAGGCATAGTTGGACGTTCTTTTCCAAACCACTTATTTTCTTCTTCTTTGTGGTAGTAATTAGCCATCTCGGAGTATTCCCTAGGACCTATGCATGCTATCACAATTGCATCAACAGTATGATTAAGGAAAGTGCTACGGTCTTTCTTCTCATCCCCCTGAAGACCCCACATCTTGCGGAACTGGGATGTGGTTAAACCTTTAATAGTATAAATATGATTGAATACCGTTCGCAAATAAGGACGTGCATACTTAGAAATAATGCTATTATCGACATCCTGATTCTTTCTATAATCAGACGGCACTTCCTTCATTAAAAATTTGCCATATTTGTCTGACAAGTAGTTTCTTTCATATTCCAGCAGTCTGCGCTTTTGAATAATGGCATCACGCACTTCTTTGGTTGCAGCTCCGCTCCCCTTCAGTTTTTCTATCTGTTCCCTAAGCTCCTCTATTCTTTCTTTTACTGGTTCAAGCCGGATAAGAATCTCTTGATGATTTGACAATTGAGAAGGAATCTTGTTTTTCTTGACATCTCTATTGAACTTGTTGTTACAAAGAGTCTTGTTTTCCAAAGCATCTTCTCCTCCTAAGCTTCTTGGAATAGTGTGCTCAATGTCATATTGCGGATTAGAGCCAAGGAACTGAGAAATACCTATTTTTTCTCCTGTATATAGACATATATGCCTCTGCTCTTTCCATAGTCTATATTTTTCTATATCTGTCTTTGTTGGCTCAGCATTTATACCATTCTCGCGGAAATGCTTCAATATTTCTTCGTGATAAAGATTGTTTTCCTTTTCCCTGTCTCGCTGATATCTTTCAAGAGCCTTACGCTTGTTGGCATCGTTAAGAGAACGGCTATATTCAATGTGAATCTTAGTGTCTTTGTCAACCTCGCCATTCTTTATCAAATCGTTGATAAGTGCTCTCAGCCTAAACAAAGCCCGCATAGCCATAGGATTCTTGAAGGAATTAGTTCTCGGAGAACCAAGAAAACCTGTGTTAGATTTAGCATAAACATCTATCATAGAAGGATGATAGAGCCTCTCATAATGAGCTGCTCCCAAATTAAAGTTGTCCATCAGAAACTCTTTAATTCTCTGCTCAGTTGTTTCTTTGGTTGGAGATGGATTATCAACGATGATACCTATCTCTCGTTCTATGATTTTACGATTTTCTGAATTGGAAATGATCTCCTTTGGAACAATACTGGCAATGTTGGCCAAAAATACTGCATGAGAATATTTGAAGCCTCTACGCAAAAAAGCCAGTATCTTATTGATAGCATTTAGGCTAAGTGAAGCATAATCATTTCCGATTGAAATCTTGCTGAATTTTAGAGCATCGTCTTCAGATAGTTGCAATTTATCTTTAGCCCAGGCTCTTAGCTTTTCATCATCGCTGAAGAAAAACATAGTATGCCATACATCATTTACAATCTGCTCTTTAGTTTTTTCTTTTTTGTCTAAATATCTAGAAACTATGCCATCTTCCCAATTGTCACCGAAAATATCTTTTAATCCGGCAACGACCGGACAACCAGATACAGATGTAAACATCTTGAAGTTGAAACGGTAAGGCTTTTCATCTGGATCTTTGTAAAAAGCATACTGTCCTCTAGCTGACAAGGCTTTGGCTATGTCTTCAAACGGAAATTGCTTTTTGCTCTTGCGGAAGAAAAGCGGAAGGATCTTTACTATTTCCTCAGCATTCAACGGACGCAAATCTTCATCACAAGGAGTCTTAACCTTAATGTTGTTGATGAAAGACCACATACGAAATTCCTCAAATCGAGGATGAGAAACAGGACATCTGGTTTTCTTAGTCTCAAACTTGCAATGCCCTACAGAGCCCTTCTGCGATTTCAGAGGTCTTTGGAAGAAGATTGCCCTTTCGAGTTGTTTCTTGATTGAGTCAGAAATTCCTTGAATTTTGCAAATGGCATCAAATTCATCTTTGTAGTGTTGTCTAGAAGTATAGTGAGCACGAATCCTTTCTTTTCCGTAGATAGTATAGAAATACTCACCGATATACTTGCAGCCACTTTCTTCAAGAGCTTTATTCAAAGCGGATATGTCATCTTTAACCTTGCCATTAGATTCTTTTGTATTCTCTTTTCTATTGCTAAGGAAGCCCCTTCGCTGAGAAAGATGATACATAACACGGCCTAAGATGTATTTATCCTCTTTTTTGGACAAATCAAGCTTTTGGGTTAACGCAAGATGACGATAATAATATGGATTTTTTTGCTCATTATCGTTCGTACGCTGCCAAAGCATAAACTCGTCAATCTTTGGATAAATGTTGCGATAACGCCAGTCTGACAACTGTTCTGCAGATAAATAAGGACACCAACCTAAATCTACCAACACCTTCAACGTCTCAATTTTTCTTAATCTTCTACGAAATATTCTCCTTCTTGCAGACCTGTATCCAGTACGTTCTGCTGCTTTTGAAGATTCATTTCCTTTCTCAATTTTAACTCCCTCCTGGAAGATAGATACACCTTTGTCAAATAGTTTGTAGGATCCATCCTGTTGTGTATCAACAATAGCCCAACCTATACTGTTGGTTCCTAAATCAAGGCCAAGTATTCTAGACATAATCAATAAATATTTGTCTATAAAATTAACATTAATTTGCTTTATCAACAAAGTTTGCTACCTTTGTGTTATAAGATTCTACATCTTATCACAATAAGGCTATATGCCGAAGGTTTTTACCTAAACTCCCGCTTCGGTGGGAGTTTTTTATTGGCAAGGACCTTCGCGCGCAAAGATATTGGAGCCTTTTGACAATTTCTGTCAAAGAATAATATAATTACCCCTGAATTCAATTAGTAAAAGAAACGATAGCCTCCTTTTCAAGAACGAACTGAATAGAAACAGTAATTTTAACTTACTATAGTTCAGACCTCTGATCCGTTTTATAAATCATCAAACGATTATAAACGATTATATCCGGATAAGATTTGGATTGAAAAAGGGAATGGATATAAGTTTGTCTCGATTTAAATGCCATAGACTCAAAAATAGTTATCATTTTTGATAATTAATTAACAAATATTATATTTGCAGAAATAAAATGACAATAGAATTTGAAAGTGAAAGCCTGTGGGAGTTATACAGCAACGGAACTACTCAAGACAAAACTTATAACAAATTGCCGAAAGATATCATAACTCGCTACGTAAAAGTTGTGAACTATCTGAAATTAGCAACAAGAATTGAATCCTTGTTTAGAATCAAGAGTCTGCACTATGAGAAAAAGAAGGGGAATTTGAGTAACATAGAAACCGTATGGATAAATGATCAATACCGATTGCTATTAAAAAGCAGAGCTGGAGAAGCCGGGATCATCAACATCATTTTAATTAAAGAAATATCAAAGCATTATGAATAGAATAACACCAAATAACGTTATTGATGAGAGCACGACTCCTTTTATTGCAACACACCCTGGAGAATTGATAAAAGACGAGTTGGCGGAAAGAAAAATGACACAGAAACAGCTTGCCGATATTACTGGCATTAAAACATCTATCCTAAGTCAGACAATAAACGGCAAGCGCTCAATATCTCTGAATATGGCTGTCAAACTTGAAAAAGCTCTTGACATTCCAGCGGATTTATGGATGAATTTGCAAACTCAGTACAACATTGATTCTGCTAATATCCTCAAGAGGCAGACAAAACAACTTACAGCAACAATCCACCTTCCGGTCCAAGACAGAAATCTCATAAAGGATCTTTCCAGGAAGTTTGGTTGGGTCTGTTTATTTTGAAAATACTGAATGCATTGGAAAACAGATGGGGAGATGGGTAACGGGGTAGCAAGGTGGTGCTCTTTATTACAAGAAATTGTGCAACAGCCCTGTAGCTGCAGCGGGAACTGATAGCTTGTCTTCCCAGCAGTCATCAAGAGTAGCATCGTTCCCCCTGATTTTATTCTCTGCAACTTCTTTAGAGACACCTAACCGGATCATCATATAATTCTTGACCGCCTTCTTGTAGTCTTTCGCATTAAGGTTTCTGAACAGCAATTCGTCACGTTCTTCTATGTCAGCGATGTGCCCCTTGCCGTTTTTTATCAGCACATAAAAAGGAAGTCCCAGAATGCCATCACCTTTGGGTTCGCAAACAACAACTTCATAACCTTTGTAATTTGGCTCTAATTTCAAATTAAGATACTCATCTCCGCCTATTACCTTTTTTGCTATCTCTATATTTTTCACAGCAAGGCGTTTGGCATCTAAATCATCCTTAAAATATTTTTTCAGCTGCTCAAAAGTCCAGGGTAGCCCCTTCCCGAAATACTTGTCAAGACGTTCCATCACTTCAAACATCGTGAGCACGCCAAAATAATTCTTCAGTTTTTTGAGTGGCACTTTAAACCGCTTGGTATTCTTCTTTATATTTTCAAATACAGCATTATAGAAAACAACAGGGCTAGATGGCGCGGTTTCCTCGAATTGCACAAAGACTTCGGATATCGTTACTCCTCTTGCCCCAATAGTTCCATCATCATCAAGAACATCAAGTTCCGAGGCTCTTATTTCAATCCTTTCAAAGAGCTTGTCAGAAGAGTAAACATCGTTGAGCTCACTTTCATAGGGCCATTGAACAAGACGTACCAGATCGTCATATTGAGCATTACGCAAGATGTAATCGGTGTAACCATCGGTAGAATCAGGATCCTCGTTGAATCCTTCCAAAGCAGAATAACCAACAAATCCCAAAGGCACGCAGTAACGGCATTTCTTGTCGTCAGCCTTCTCATAGAAAAAAGCTAATAAATCGTAAAGCATAACGTTAAATAATAAGGAATAAGTAATTTGTTCAAGAAGGAGAGCCCCCTCTTGAGTCAATGGCAAAGATACAAGGCCGCTTTGACAAGTTCTGTCAAATGAAAAGTTTTTACAGGCTCATTCGCCTGAATTAACAAATGAAGTTCAGCGAGTATGAGGGTAACGGTGGTGGCAGTACTTCTGCGCCCAGCGTTTCTTTGCGGGAGTGTCTATAGGGTCATATTCGCTGATGATGCAGCCTGTATAAAGGTCTGTGGCAATTTCTTCTATGATGTCTAAAAGCTCCAGATTCTTGGTAAAGTGGGCCGGAATTGCGCTGCGGCCAAGAAGGCAGCCTATGATGTTGCCGCAGACTGCACCGGTGGAGTCGCTGTCTCCGGAGTGGTTGACGCTGCTTATGATTGCGTCTTCAAAAGAAGCGCAATGCTTGACCGCGCTGTAAACCGCAATGGCAAGAGCTTCGTGGCCGGTCCAGCCGCCGCCGATGGACTCAATGGCTGTGTGGTCTGGAGTGTCTCCTCCGGCAAGGTCTATGGCCTTCTTGATTATGTCCTGCTGGGTGGCTATATGATTAGGCCAGAGTTCTTTGTAAGTTTTGTTATCATCTGGTGCAGACTGTATTGAACCAATCTCTTCCGCGGCCTTTTGTATCAGGGAAGCAAGGAGGTCTTGGCGGTCTTCACCATCCGCATATCCACCCAGAATCCTGGTCAGAATGTGATTGAAAAGAGCGGAAGAAATGAAACCAAGCGGATGCTTGTGAGTCAGCCTGGCTGCCTCAGCGGCACACATATCGCAAAAAAGTATATCTCCGGAAGCATAGCTGTGGAGGAAATCAAGAATGGCAAGCGGCGCTGTGCGCATTACTCCGCCGCAGCCGCAGCTGTCGTTGACCGGAGTCTGGTCCTTCTCCAAAGCCATCAGGGCGGTAAGACAGGTATGGCCGGGAGCCCGGCAGGAGTAGAGCTGGGGGATATCCATCAGCCAGGAATCAACTCTCTCGTCTTCTTTTCTGGCAGTCCACTGCTGCGTGTGGAGCCAGTCCAGATATGTCCAGTGGCAATAGGTATCTATGCGAGCCATAATGCCTCTCATATAGCCTCTGGTCATTCCCAGAAGAATGCCGGCGGCGGTGAAAAGAGACATCTGAGTGTCGTCTGAGATACGGGCAACCCCCCATCTGTCAAGTTGATAACGGGTAATGCCACTTGGGCCGTACTTGCGTTCTATTTCCTGCCAGCTGTCAAACTCAATGGCATAGCCCAGGGCGTCTCCCACAGCCCCGCCAACCATACAGCCCCGCGCACGGTCTTTATACTTATCTGCTTGAGTGTTGTCTTTCATTATTTGCCAACGGCTTTTGGAGTCCAGTTCTTGAAGAAGCGGAGAACTTTGTCCTTGTTGTAGCCTTCTCCTTCCTCGAGAAAGCTTGAATCTTGTATATGAAGGACTTTGCCGCCTTTGTCTAGCACTATGAAGACAGGATATCCGAAGCGGCCAGCATTGTCCAGGCGCTTCATAAGGGCATTAGCCTGTTTGGCAACAGCTTCGTCTTTGCTCTTGGCCATTCTCGGATTGTAGTTCACGTGGATATAAACAAAATTGTCGCCGATCATCTTGTTTATATCTGCGTCTTTTGTGATAAAATCGGCGAACCTTAGGCACCACGGGCACCAGTTTCCGCCCAGCTGGCAGATTACGTATTTGCCTTCAGCCTTGGCTTTTGCAACAGCCTTGTCTATCTGCTCAAGCGGATTGATATCTTCGTCATAAACCTTTTTGAGGGCTTGCTTCTGAGTGGTCTGGGCAAATGAAGCGGTAGCGAATAATGCCAGAATTGCAATTATGAGAATCCTTTTCATATTAAATGTTGTTTTTGATTTGTCTTTTATTTCCTGGCCCTTGGATGGGCGGTTTTGTAAACTTCCTTTAATTTCTCAAAAGAGTTGTGGGTATAAACCTCCGTGGCAGCAAGGCTGGAATGTCCCAAAACCTCTTTGATACTCATTATATCAGCTCCATTGTTAAGAAGGGCGGTAGCGAAACTATGTCGGAGTATATGTGGTGTCATCTTTCCTGAAAGACTTTTTATACTAGATAACTCTTTCCTAACCAAACGATTAATGAGCTCTACATAAGCAGGATTACCTTTGTTCGTTAAGAAAAAAAAATCCGAAGGATTTTGACATTTTTGATTAGCAAATTCTTGCCTTATACGAAGGTAATCCACGATTTTCTCTGCCAGAGAGTCTACTATCGGAATGAGCCTTTGCTTGTTGCCCTTTCCAATTATGCTGATGGTGTGTCTGGAAAGGTCTATATCTGTTGTCCTCAGCCCTGCCGCCTCTGCCCGCCTGAGGCCGGTGGCAAAGAGAAGGGTCACTATCATCTTGTTTCTGGCAGAAGGATAGTCATCGGAAACAGGGCTGTCAAAATACTCTTTCAAGGCCTCCGGTGTGAAAAAAGACGGAAGCCGCTTTTTCTCTTTAGGGCGGACTATGCCCTTGACGGGATTGGACGGGAGCTTTTGCTGCTTGACAAGGTAGTTGCAGAAGGTGCTCAGGGCGCTCAGATGAAGATTTACTGTTCTGGCATCCAGAGACCTGTCCATCATATTGGAAACATAGCCACGTATGATCTGGAATCGGAGAACTTCCAGAATCTCATTGTCAGGAATGGCGGATGTTGCCTCGTTTTGCCTTTCCGGCAGGGCATAGCGGAGGAAATCCCCCACGGCATCGCTGTAGAGCTTTACAGTGCGGGGAGAATATCTCCTCCTGACCTTGAGGTAATCCGTAAAATCGCTGAGGCATCCCATACATTGCAAATATAACGAAAAAGAGGAACGGACTGATGTCCATCCCTCTCTAAGCTTGCAAAAGCGCCAGGATTATTCCTCGCTGGTCTGAAGGTGCTTTACATAGATAGCCTTCATCAACTGCGCACGCCTGCGGACTGAAGGCTTTTCAAAAGTCTTGCGGTCTCTGAGCTCGCGGATGACGCCTGTCTTCTCGAACTTTCTCTTGAATTTCTTAAGTGCTCTCTCTATGTTCTCGCCGTCCTTGATTGGAACGATAATCATGCTTTATACCACCTCCTTTTTCTTTTGCGGGGTGCAAAGGTATGAAAATTTCTTTCTTTTGTGCAAATCCGGCGGAAAAACTTTCTGGCAGGCTTGTTTTGAAATAAAAAGCCATCTAGCGCAAAATCTCTTACAACTTACAATAATAAATGTTATATTTGTTGTCTATTAATAAGTTTAAACAAACATTAAACAATAATACACCTATCAAACAACAGTAATAATATGGCAGAGAAATTATTTACTGAGTTTCCTCCCGTTCCCAAACAGGTATGGGAAGATGCTATAATCAAGGATTTGAAAGGTGCCGACTATCAGAAGAAACTGGTATGGAGAACTATGGAAGGTTTCTCCGTACAGCCTTATTACCGCGCTGAAGACCTCAAGGGCCTTAAGGAAGTAGGCGGAAAGGCTGGCCAGTTCCCTTTTGTCAGAGGCACAAAAGACAACAACAACTGGCTTATCCGTCAGGATTACCTTGTAGGCAAAGACTTCAAGGCGGCTAATGCTCTAGCTCTGGACGGAATGATGAAGGGAGTAACCGCTCCTGGATTCGACCTCAGCCAGACCGAGAAGGTACTCAAGGCAGATATGAAGGCCCTTCTCAAAGGCATAGAGCTCAAGGCAGTTGAAGTAAATTTCAAGGGTTGCAAAGACCTTTCAGTCCTGAAGAATTTTATCGCCGTGGTAAAAGAGAGCGGCGCAAAAGCCTCAGCAGTAAGGGCATCGTTTGACTATGACCCTCTGAAAGAAATGAACTCTACAGGAGTCTGGAGCAAGGCAGATGCTGCAAAACTTCTGGTTAAGGCTATTGAACTGGTCAAAGACTTCCCTCACATCACGGTAGTTGGAGTTTACACCTACGCTTTTAACGATGCGGGAAGCACCATCACACAGGAACTGGCTTACGGAATGAATATGGGAAGCGAGTACCTGAACCTTCTGCAGGATGCAGGTGTTAAGGTAGACGAAGCTGCAAAGAGAATTAAGTTCACCGTATCCATCAGCGGCAACTACTTTATGGAGATTGCCAAGTTCAGGGCAGCCAGACTGCTTTGGGCAAACATCGTGAAGGCTTACGGGGCAAAGAAGGAAGACAGCTGCAAGATCAAGGTTCATGCAGTTACAAGCGCCTGGAACCAGACAGTTTACGATCCTTACGTAAATATGCTCAGGGGCACTACCGAGGCTATGAGTGGAGCCGTTGGAGGAGTTGACTCAATGGAAGTTCTTCCGTTCGACCACCCTTACAAGAAGCCTGGCGAATTCTCCAACAGGATTGCAAGAAACGTTCAGAGCTTGCTTCTGGACGAGAGCCACTTCAACAAGGTAGTAGACCCTGCCGCAGGATCTTACTATATTGAAGAGCTCACCGATGCAATAGCAAAGACATCTTGGGATCTGTTTAACTCCATCGAGAAGGCCGGCGGATACGTTGAGGCTTTCAAGGCAGAGAAGATTCAGGACAGCATCAAGGAAACATCGCTGAAGAGAGATTCAAACATAGCCACAAGACGTGATACTCTCCTTGGAACCAACCAGTTCCCTAACTTCACAGAAGTTGTGGAGAAGGAAGTTACCAAGAAGGTTGTAACCCGCAAGGCCGCTCCTAAGAAGAAGGCAGGAATGGTTGGCCGTCCTCTGGAAGTTTACAGAGGCGCAATGGCCTTTGAAGAATTGAGATTCAAAACAGACAAGGCTGCAAAACGCCCTATGGCATTTATGGTTACTTACGGAAATCTGGCAATGTGCCGTGCAAGGGCTCAGTTCGCCTGCAACTTCTTTGCAGTAGCCGGATTCCAGGTGGTTGACAACAACCGCTTCAACTCTCCTGAGGAAGGCGCAAAAGCTGCCCTCAAGGCAAAGGCAGACATTATCGTGGCCTGCTCATCTGATGACGAGTATGCCGCTGAGGTTCCTGCTATCGCCAAGATCGTTGGCAAGAAGGGAATCGTGGTTGTAGCTGGTGATCCTGAGTGCAAGAACGATCTCATCGCCAAGGGAATCGAGAACTTCATCAGTGTCCGCAGCAATGTGCTCGAGACCCTGAAGGGTTATCAGGAAAAACTTATCAAATAAGGGGAGGAAAAAGTTATGCGTCCAAAATTCAACGATTTAGTATATAAGTCAGCTGCAAAGCCTGCAGCAAAGAAGGGTGCAGCAAAGAAAGAAGTTCTTTGGAATACCCCTGAAAAGATAGCCGTAAAGACCAACTACACCGCAAAGGATCTGGAGGGAATGGAGCATCTGCATTATGCAGCAGGTGTTGCGCCTTTCCTCAGAGGCCCTTACAGCACGATGTATGTTCAGAAGCCTTGGACCGTTCGCCAGTATGCGGGCTTCTCCACTGCAGAAGAGTCTAACGCATTCTACAGAAGAAACCTGGCTGCCGGACAGAAAGGTCTTTCAGTAGCGTTCGACCTCCCTACCCACAGAGGATACAATGCTGATAATCCAAGAGTTGTTGGTGATGTTGGAAAGGCGGGAGTAAGTATCTGTTCTGTTGAGGACATGAAGATCCTCTTTGACCAGATTCCTCTTGGAAAGATGTCTGTTTCAATGACAATGAACGGAGCCGTTCTCCCAATTATGGCCTTCTACATTGTAGCAGGTCTGGAGCAGGGAGTAAAGCTCGAGGAGATGGCCGGTACCATCCAGAATGACATCCTCAAGGAATTCATGGTAAGAAACACCTACATCTACCCTCCTGAGTTCAGCATGAGAATCATCGGCGACATCTTTGCCTATACATCTCAGTTTATGCCTAAGTTCAACTCCATCTCAATCTCCGGCTACCATATGCAGGAGGCAGGAGCAACCAACGACATCGAGATGGCATACACCCTTGCAGACGGTCTGGAATATCTCCGTACCGGTATCAAGGCCGGCATTCCTGTAGACAAGTTCGCTCCAAGACTTTCATTCTTCTGGGCAATCGGAACCAACCACTTTATGGAGATTGCAAAGATGAGGGCAGCCAGAATGCTCTGGGCTAAGATTGTGAAGCAGTTCAATCCTGAAAATCCTAAGAGCTTGAGCCTTAGAACTCACTGCCAGACTTCAGGATGGAGCCTTACAGAGCAGGATCCGTTCAACAACGTTGCAAGAACCTGCATCGAGGCTATGGGAGCAGCCCTGGGCCATACCCAGAGTTTGCACACCAACGCGCTTGACGAGGCTATCGCTCTGCCAACGGACTTCTCTGCACGTATCGCCAGAAACACCCAGATCTACATCCAGCAGGAGACTCAGGTTTGCCGTTCAATCGACCCGTGGGCTGGTTCATACTACATCGAGAGCCTGACCAACGAGTTGGCTCACAAGGCTTGGGGACATATCCAGGAAGTGGAGAAGCTGGGCGGTATGGCAAAGGCTATCGAGTCAGGTATTCCTAAGCTGAGGATCGAGGAAGCCGCTGCAAGAAAGCAGGCAAGAATTGACTCCGGCGAGGAAAGTATCATCGGACTGAACCGCTATCGCCTTGAGCACGAAGATCCTATCAAGATTCTTGATATCGATAACACCAAGGTTCGCCAGCAGCAGGTTGCACGTCTGGAGCAGCTCAGAAAGAACAGAGACAACGAGAAAGTTAAACAGTGTCTTGCCGCTATCACCGAGTGCGTAAAGACCAAGAAGGGCAACCTTCTGGCTCTGGCAGTAGAGGCCGCAAAGGCAAGGGCATCTCTGGGAGAGATTTCCGACGCTTGCGAAGAGGTAGTAGGAAGATACACAGCAAAGATCCGTATGAATGTAGGAGTTTACTCATCCGAGGTCAAGAAAGACAACGAGTTCGAGACCGCAAAGAAGATGGTTGCAGCCTTCGCGAAGAAAGAAGGAAGACAGCCGCGTATAATGATTGCAAAACTCGGTCAGGATGGCCACGACAGAGGCGCAAAGGTTGTGGCTACCGGCTATGCAGACTGCGGATTCGACGTGGATATGGGACCTCTGTTCCAGACTCCTGCCGAGGCTGCTAAGCAGGCTGTGGAGAACGACGTTCACGTAGTTGGAGTTTCTTCTCTTGCAGCAGGCCACAAGACCCTGGTTCCTCAGATTATCAATGAACTGAAGAAACTCGGAAGAGAGGACATTATCGTAGTTGCCGGCGGAGTTATCCCTGCCCAGGACTATGATGCTCTCTACAAGGCTGGCGCAGCCGCCATCTTCGGCCCTGGTACCAGAATCTCATACGCAGTCATCAAGATGATTGAGCTTCTGAACCAGAGATTCGAGAAGTAACCACTTCCGGATGCTGAATTGAAGGATGCCGTAGCAAGTGCGGCATCCTTTTTTTATATTTGTAGTAACAAACATCTGTTATCATGAAAGTTTTCAGATCATTTATTGTCTTTGCCTCAGCGATGATGCTTTCAGCTGGTCTTTTTGCTCAGGGAAAAATCATATCGCTTGACTACAAGACCGATAAAGACCTTTACCCTGGAACGGAAAGGAACCTTCAGGTTTACATACCCAATCAATATGACGGGAGCAGACCGGCCTGCCTTTTCATCGGGCTGGACGGTATCACCTGCAACGCCCCGAAGGTTTTTGACAAGCTTATCGCAGAGGGCAAGATGCCGGTTACCATAGGCATTTTCGTCCAGCCGGGTGTTATCAGGGGAAAGGACGGAAATGTTATCCGCTACAACCGCTCGAACGAGTTTGACTTTACCGACGGAAGGTTTGCCGAATTCCTTGACACGGAGATAGTTCCGTTTGTCGAGAAAGAAACCGGAATAAAAGTTTCAAAGAATCCTGACCAGAGGGCCATCTTCGGGCTTTCGAGTGGCGGAATAGCTGCCTTCAACGCCGCGTGGATGAGGCCTGACCTTTTCCGCAGGGTTTACAGCGGAGTGGGAACCTTCGTCTCAATGAGGGGTGGAAACGACCTTCAGGTGTTTGTCCGCAAATGCGAGCCGAAGCCACTGAGGATTTGCCTTCAGGACGGAAGCCAGGATGTGTGGAACGCCACCTTCGGACACTGGTATGAAGCCAACCAGATGCTGTCCACGGCTCTGGATTTTGCAGGCTATGACACCAAGTACGACTGGTCGGACGAAAAGCATTCCGGAAACCGCGCAGCCGTAATATTTGAAGAGGTAATGATCTGGCTCTGGGGAGGTTATCCTGAACCCGTCAAGGCCGGAATCACCCAGAACGATTTCCTGAACAAGTATCTTTATCGCGATGGGGAAAAGACTCCTTTCAAGCCTCTTTCTGTAAGCGGACAGGACCAGTGGGTCAAGGAAAAACAGATAGACAGGACTAATCCTGACGTGTTTACGATAGAAAATATGGCAAAGGGCAACGGAAGAAGCCACTCGAGCGCCCGCTCATATTACTGTGCAGATTATCCTGACGGCAGCTTCACTGCCCTGGAAAAGAGTTTCTTCTGGAACGAGGCGGAGACCAGCTGCCTCTGGCAGGCAATAACAGGAGAGCGCAGCCCGCTTGTAGAAGAACAGAGATTCTACTGGCTCCACTCCTACGGCAACACCCTCGTCTCCAAAGGCCCTATGGTTTTCGACTCGAAGGGCAACCTTTTTGTCCTCACCGATATCGGCATCCAGGTCTGCGACCAGAACGGAAGGGTGAGGTTCATCCTGGAGATTCCGGACCAGGTCAGAGACGCCCTTCTGGAAGACAACGGCCCGCATCTTCCGGAACTTACCTCTGACGGCGGGACAAAGGAATACACGCGTAAGTTCCTCACTATGTATATCGCTGAGGGAAAGATCATTATTACAGACAGGACATCTTTCACCTACAGCCGCGAGCTGAACATTTCCCCTGCCGTCAAAGGCCAGAGGCCAAAGAGCCAGGGACAGGGTTGACATCGCAACTTTTTTTGATCTATGAACATATTCAGATTTTTGCCAGCACTGGCTGCTGCCTGCCTTGCTCTAGCTTCCTGCGGGGGAGGAAGCGGAAACGGCGATGACCCGCTTGAGCCGGAAACCCCCGTAACTCCGCCGGCACAGGAAGTTGACCCGCCTATCTACGAGCCTATAGTGGCTCCCAATCCCCGTATCGATGACGGGCGACATGTAACTGCTTACGTAACATGGTACGGGAGCCTGATTCCGGATGCCCGCATAGTCACTCACATCAACTACGCCTTTGCCGAACTTTATATGGTTGACGGAGTTTACAAGAAATTCGACCTTCAGGGAAGCAAGACGAGGTTTAAGAGCATCGTGGATCTGAAAAAGACCTATCCTGACCTCAAAATATGCATTTGCTTCTCCCACGGCGTGGAGAACTCGGACAACAGGCAGGGAGGAAGCTTCTCAGCGCTTTGCAAGAGCGAAGACAATATGCAGAGATTTGCCGATGACTGCCTGAAATTCCTTCAGGATTACAATCTCGACGGAATTGACCTTGACTGGGAGTTTCCGGGCCTGTCCTGGAGCGGAGCCGCTTCGGACGTTACTTGCGATACCGACAATTACGTCAAGCTGGTCAAGAAGTTAAGGGAGGTGCTGGGAAACAAGTACACCCTTTCATACTGCGGTTACTGCATGGACAAGTATCCTTCCAACGGAGGCTACATTTTCAACGACATTGCAGCAATGGACCCTTATGTGGATTATGTCAATGTAATGACATACGACCTTGACGAGGCCCCTCATCACCAGTCAGCCCTGTCTGACACAAGAGCCTACAGCGACTGCAACCGCGCCTTGAATACCTACCTCAAGGCGGGAGTTTCTCCAAAGAAAATAG
>JAEEGK010015278.1_pt1 | contig 17042 bp, 21 predicted proteins | sample 8958771 | NCBI WGS metagenome assembly JAEEGK01 (sample SAMN16246547, study PRJNA631951) | gut metagenome | biome: gut microbiome; feature: rumen; material: SC-attached | host: Bos | place: Iran: Karaj | collected 2018-10 | reverse complement strand
AGTCCGTTTTCAAGGCCTTCGCCAGGGCCCTGCGCCAAGCCGTCCGGCGCAATGTGTTCGACGGCGCCCTCCCCTCATCCAAAGGAACGCTATGATTGCCATCATCGACTATGACATGGGCAATCTCCGGTCGCTGGAGAACGCCCTGGACCGGCTGGGTGCCACTTATTGCGTGACGGCCGATCCGGAAACCATCCGGAAGGCGGACAAGGTCATCCTTCCGGGCGTGGGCCATGCCGGGCTCGCCATGGATAACCTCGTGGAGCGCAGGCTTCCGGCCGTCATCCGCTCCCTGCGTCAGCCCGTTCTAGGCATCTGCGTAGGCATGCAGGTGCTGTGCCGGGACAGTGAAGAAGCCCCCGGAAAGCCTTGCCTGGGCGTTTTCGACGCCCATGTGCGCCGTTTCTCCCCCGCCCCTGGCTGCAAGGTTCCGCACATGGGCTGGAACGACCTGGGGAACCTGGAAGGCAAGTTGTTCAAGGATATGAAGTCGGGCGCATACGTGTATTTCGTCCATTCCTACTATGCCGGGTTGTGTCCTGACACCGTCGCGACCTGCCGGTATGCCGATGTGATGTTCAGCGCCGCGCTGCGCTACGAGAACTTCTACGGAACCCAGTTCCACCCGGAAAAGAGCGGTTCCGTCGGTGAAAAGATCCTCCAAAACTTCCTGGCGATATGATCGAGATCATTCCTGCCATAGATATCATCGGTGGAAAGTGTACGCGGCTCTCCCAGGGAGATTACGCGACGCAGAAGAATTACGGCGGCGACCCGGCAGACTGGGCCCGCGCCTATGCCGATTGCGGTGTCCGGCGGCTGCACCTCGTGGACTTGGAAGGGGCCAAGGCATCCCGGCCCCAGAACCTCCGTACCCTGGAGGAAATCGCATCCCTGGGCCTTCTGAAGGTCGAATGGGGTGGCGGCATCAAGGACGATGAAGCGCTCGCTTCCGTCTGGGACGCCGGTGCCGACTGGGCCATCATCGGCAGTATCGCGGCGAAGGAGCCGGAACGGATGACGGGCTGGCTGGAGCGCTTCGGCGGCCGGATCATCCTCGGAGCCGATGTCCGCGACGGCAAGGTCGCCGTGAGCGGCTGGCTCGAGGACAGCGGCATCGGCCTGGATGACCTGCTGGACCGGTTCCTGCCGGCAGGGCTCGAGCAGGCCATCGTCACGGATATATCCCGCGACGGAATGCTCCAGGGGCCGTCCTTCGACCTGTACCGGGGGCTGCAGGAACGGTTTCCGGACCTGAAGACCATCGTCAGCGGCGGCGTGTCGTCCCTGGACGACGTGCTCCGCGCCGACGAAATGGGCCTGCCCGGCATTATCGTGGGCAAGGCCATCTATGAGAACCGTATCACGCTCAAAGACTTAGCGACATGCTTGCAAAACGGATAATCCCCTGTCTGGACGTCAAGGACGGCCGCGTGGTGAAAGGCATCAACTTCCTGGGCCTGCAGGACGTGGGCGACGCCGTGGAACTCGGCCGCCGCTATGCCCTGGAAGGGGCCGACGAACTCGTTTACCTGGACATCAGCGCCACGCTGGAAGGCCGGAAGACCTTTGCGGAGCTGGTAAGCCGCGTGGCGGAGACCGTCAACATCCCCTTCACCGTGGGCGGTGGCATCCGGAGCCTGGACGACGCCTCGCGCCTGTTGGACGCCGGGGCTGACAAGATCACCCTGAACAGTGCCGCCATCGCCCGGCCGGACCTCATCGGCGAGATCGCCGCCAAGTACGGCCGGCAGTTCGTCGTCGTGGCAATCGACGCGAAATCGTGCCCGGACGGCCTCTGGCGGGCCACGACGCATGGTGGCAGCCGGCCTTCCGACAAAGAACTCTTCTCCTGGGCCAAGGAGGCCGAGGACCGCGGCGCCGGCGAAATTCTCTTTACATCCATGGACCACGACGGCACCCGGAACGGCTATCCCTGCGACGTTTACGCGGCGCTCTCCGACAGTCTGGGAATCCCTGTCATCGCTTCCGGAGGAGCCGGCAGCGTGGCCGACATTGCCGCAGTCCTTACAGAGGGCAAGGCCGATGCGGCCCTCGCCGCCAGCATCTTCCACTATGGGCAGTACACCGTGGCGGAAGTCAAGCGCCAGCTGGCGGAAGCCGGCATTCCTGTACGTTTATAAATGATTGCTTGACATGACATTCGACGATTTCAACCTCAGCAAGACCGGGGATGGACTCCTCCCCGTCATCATCCAGGACGCGACCACGCTCAAGGTCCTGATGCTCGGTTACATGGACCGCGCCGCCTTCGAAAAGACGGTCGCGGAAGGACGCGTCACCTTTTTCTCCCGTTCCAAGCAGCGCTTGTGGACCAAGGGCGAAACCAGCGGCAACTTCCTGACCGTCAAGAAGATGTTTGCCGACTGTGACAACGACACCCTTCTCATCCAGGCCGATCCGGCCGGTCCCACCTGCCACCGTGGCACGACGGCCTGCTTCGACACGCCGGAGGATGAAGGTTTCATCCGATCCTTGAGCAAACTCATCCAGGGCCGCCACGCCCAGATGCCGGACGGCTCCTATACCACGAAGCTTTTCATCAAGGGTCCCAAAGCCATTGCCAAGAAAGTGGGCGAAGAGGCCACGGAAATGATCATCGAAGCCGTCGACGGCAACCGCGACCGCTTCATTTACGAGACCTCCGACCTCGCCTACCACCTGCTGGTCCTGCTGGAATCCATGGGCTGCACCGTGGAGGACATCGAGCGGGAACTGGCGCTCCGGCACCGGTAGTCCTTGCAAGCTTCATTGGAAATCAATAACTTTGCCCGTTCAAACGACATTCCTATGATTCTTTTCAGATGCGATTACGCGGAAGGGGCCCATCCGGAGATTCTCAAGCGGCTCATCGAGACCAACTTCGAACAACTGGACGGCTACGGCAACGACCCTTATACCCAAAGTGCCAAGCGGAAGATCCTGGAGGCATGCAACTGTCCGGAGGGCGAGGTCCATCTCCTCGTGGGCGGTACCCAGACCAACTCCACCATCATCGCCGCCATGCTTGCGGATTACGAAGGAGCCGTCGCTGTCCAGACCGGCCATATCGCCGTCCATGAGGCCGGCGCCGTCGAGTACACCGGACACAAAGTCCTGACGCTCCCCCAACACCATGGGAAGATGGATGCAGCCGAACTGGAAGCCTTCCTCGCCGCTTCCGCAGCGGATCCGAACAAGGACCACATGGTATGGCCGGGACTCGTGTACATCTCCCTTTCCACGGAATACGGCACCATCTATACACGTTCAGAACTTGCTGAACTCCAGGCGATTGCCCATAAGTACGGCCTGCCGCTGTTCGTTGACGGCGCCCGGCTCGGATACGCGTTGGCCTCCCCCGCCTGCGACTTCACCCTGGCGGACCTTGCTACCTTGTGCGACGTCTTCTACATTGGCGGAACCAAGGTCGGCGCCCTTTGCGGCGAGGCCGTCGTCTTCACGAAAAAGGCCCCGAAGCACTTCTTCACGACCATCAAGCAGCACGGCGCCCTCCTGGCGAAGGGCCGCCTCCTCGGCGTCCAGTTCGACACCCTCTTCACGGACAACCTCTACGGCCGCATCGCCGCGAACGCCATCGACCGTGCCCAGGACATGATTGCCGTCCTCAAGGAAAAAGGCATCCCCTTCTTCCTCGAAACGCCGACCAACCAGCAGTTTGTGATTCTGGAAAATTCCTACATGCAGGCCCTCTCCTCGAAAGTCGGCTTCGACATCTGGGAGCCCTATGACGCGGACCATACCGTCGTCCGCTTCGCCACCTCCTGGGCCACCACCCCGGAAAAAATCCAGCAGCTGCGGGAGCTGCTCTGATCAAAACTCGAACCTCCTGCCGTTCCGCCTCAGCATCTTTTGTTGAGGCGCGTCAAGTCTATTCCCATCTCAACAAAAAAAGTCTGATCATGGAAACATCTTTCGGAATGAAGGGTATAATAGATAGCAGAGGATAAACAATGATTTCGTCCCATTATCAGATTTAAAGATGGAAACCAAGACCAAGTACAACATCGGAGACATGGTGTGGCTGATCGCCAACAATAAGGCCGAAAAACGCCTGATCACCCGTGTAATCATTTCTGCTGAAGAGCGGGAACGCTGGGATGTGAAATACTCCCTGCAATATGGTGATACGGAATACCCTGAGAATCAATTGTTCAGAACCAAGGAAGAACTGTTGAAATCGCTGTAGTATGGAAAAGTCATTTGATATCGCGATCGGCCAGGAGGTCTGGTTGATGCACAAAGACCGCGCTGTATGCGGCACGGTTACCAAGGTCTGGTACACCAAGTTCATCAGCCCCGTCGACTATAAATCCATTGTCGAATCGGAGTGGTACACCGTATGCGACCAGGACAAGAAGAAGATCGACTCCTTCCGGAAGGAAAATTTGTTCCTGAGCAAGGGGGATTTGCTGAAATCTTTGTAGTTTTTTCGTAACTTTATGGGCAGCCAATAGCAAATAAAGCCCTTTCAGAACGAATCATTATTATAATTCTTCATATTATGGATGATTGGAAATCATATTGGAAAGAACAGTTGGAGCTGATCAACCAACACATCAATCTTGACTGCGACCCTGAAAACCATGACTACTGTTGGATTTCTAAGGGCATTATCGTGGCTGATGACGCTACTGGCGAGAAGTTGGCGTTTGTAAAAGAGAATCTTAGGACTAATGAGCTGGCAAAAGCCGGAAAGGTCAACGAGATTATGGTAAACAAACCTTTCAAAGACTTCGATGATTGCTGGGATACGCTTCTCCCTTCGGCCAGAACAGCGAAGCACGGCTTGCTGGTTATCAATGTCAACAGTATCGACCTGTTCAACTACTGCTGGTGCGTCAAGCAATTGGCCAAGCAGGAAGACCCCACGCTGAAAATTGACTGCTATGTTCTGCTGGTGATCAAGGGAAGAAGCTGGAATGACGTAAAGTCATACGCCAGCAAACAGAACAAGGGCGAGTTTGATGCCATGCTTCAGTTTTATCGTCCTGTCATATTTGAAACACACTAACCATAGTACACCAAACCCGATTTCATAGATAAGAATATCACTATCTGAGTCTTTGATCGATAGACTTTAGTTGAATATGATACCCGATTATTCCACACCCGGATCCAAAGGTACACCATGGAAGCGCCAGCGTGAAATTAGTCTAGGCAAATCCATCAGGGAAGAAGTCCAGTTTAAAACGGATTTCTTCAGGGAGAACGTGAACAACACCCATCTTACTGAAGAAGAGAAGCGCGATATCGAGATTCTCTTAAGGGCGCTCCATGATGATTCTCATTGGCATAAGGGCATCTTGTCATTCGGGGATGATTCAATCGGAGATAAGGTGGTATTATCAGAAGAGAGGAAGTCTTATCTGGAATTGTTCGTCGAGCGTCATCTCCTGCCTGAAAATGAAGAAGATCGGGATGATGATTTGGTCAAGGAAATACAAGCAGTTCGTGTTCTGGGAGAGTATAAGAAAGGTACAATTATTCTTTATATCAATAACATCAAGGATTCCGCCAACGAGACTAATGCCCCCGGTTTCTACGACTTACCCTATCTTACGGTTACACGGTATGTTTACCTCCATGAACTGATGCACGCATACTTTGTGAGAAAGGAGAATAAAGGATATAAATACGACCGAGAGCGAGAAGAGGCCTTCGCCGAATTTGGCGCCCTCCTGCTTCTAGACCGGCTTGTCAGAACGAATCACCGCATTAATCATGCGTCTAAAGAGGAACTTGAATGGGCGATACGTCACGTAGAGGGCAAAAGGGGCGCCCTCGAGTGCTATTCCCGCGGAGCCAATCTTTTCAAACGATTGGGACAGGATGAGGAGCTCGCCAGTAAAATGCTGGCGGCATACCCCAAACTGTCCTTTCCGGATTTGGTTTGACTCAGATTGAGTCTATCCCTGAAAAAAAACTACTCTTTTCTTTCCCACCTTTGTTTACCATGCCGGCGAGATGCCGCAGGAATTTGAACTGCCGGTAGGGATCCAATTGCGAGATGGCCTTGATGGCCTCGTCATTGATATCCGTAACTGGTTTCCGAACTTGTAGGTATCCCATCGAAACTTCACCGAGGGAGCGCTCGTTGTAACCCTGCCTACGGGCTTCAGCCAATGCCGCCTTTTTTCCTTCGGTTGCAAGCTGGCGGATATAAAGTGCCGTGGTGTTATAGGTCTTTGCCAAGATTTCAGCATAATTCCTTCCGAAACCCTCGAGGTCGGGCCTGAGAATCTGTCCGAAGGCCGAAGCATAGATGGCGACCCGTTTCATTTCCGGCAGAGTGTCGATGAACTTGATCATCGTTTCGAGCGCTTCGTCCTTGTGCCTGCGGATTCTATCTTCCTGCTCGGAGATAATGTTATCCGGTTCCGAATCATGCGTCGCAGCCGCTCCTCGGAAACGGTCCACATCCACCCGGTCATGCTTCTCGGGTTCGTCTTCTCTGCTTTTCTTTTTAGAGGTTTGATCAAAAAAGTCGCCCTTCCCGTCGGCCCTCAGGATATCTTTCAGGGCATTCTCCAAGGCCCGGTCCAAATAGGGTCGGAAAGCACCTTTCCCGGAGTCGAAAGATCCGATCTTGGTGGCTACGGTATAGACAGCATAGTTCGCAGCATCGAAAGCGTCCGCGTATTCAAGGGTATAATCCTTGACATTTGCAGGCCGTGGGCCGACGGTCTTGCCCTGGAGCCGGCAATAAATTCCAACAGCTTCGTCGATATAATACATAAGCATGTCGTCCTTCAGGGAGCGAAGAGCCTGCGTGAAATGCTCATATGTGAACGGTACCGGATTCATCTTGGTAAGTAGTGTTCTCTAACAAAAATACTATTTTTTTTAGAAAACAAGGTAACAATCATCTGAATGGAGAGTATTATTGATAGAACAGGAGAATCATTTGGTACAGATTTAATGATGAAAGGACGAATGTTGTATGATTGCAAGACGAGCGATTATTCGGTCTATTTCGAGGGGGCCTTTGATGCGTCGTTCCGGATGCGGTACAGGGGTGTTGTCGTGAATGCCTGCAATGATAGCGGTTATGGACATTTTGCCATCCGGAAACCGGCCCGCAAGGTCAATGGCACGGTAAGCCCCAAGCATTGGGTGATGTGGAAGAACCGTCGGGAGAGATGGTATGGGCTCAGCTTTTGCGATGCCGGCCATTCGATCGAGATCGATGCGGACATGAAGAACCGTTCCAGCAAGAAGCTCAAGTTCGGCAAAAACACTTATGAAGACCTCAAGGATCAGCTCCCGGTATTCCTCGAGATGATCGGTTTCCAGTTTGAAACCTGCACGGTTGAAGGCGGTGTCACCCTTAAAATCAAGGAACCGTTCGAAATCACTGACGGCATCTGTACTTTCCCTCAGGACATTACCGAGATTGAGGACAACCGATACTGGCAGTTCGCCGACTTCGATGTGGTCAAGCTGCCCGACGGTTTGACACGAATTGGAAGAAATGCGTTCTACGATTGTCCGAGATTGAAGTCGGTCCGCATTCCGGCCAGCGTCAAGAGCATCGGCTCCTATGCATTCGCCCACTGTCCGTTCGAAGACATGTACCTTGCGTCGGCGAATCCGGACAATTATGACGACCTGATGGACGATGCCCTGTTCGGTGTCGATCTCGGGAAGATTACCCTCCACGTCCCGGAGGGAGCCGGAAAGGCTTACGGCAAGCACTTGTTCTTCAAGCAGTTCAAGCGCATTGTCGAAGAATGACTAACCATTGAAATAAACCCAAATACTCATCTAAAGATGGAAACCAGAACCAAGTACGACATTGGAGATATGGTGTGGCTTATCAACAGAAACAAGGCGGTAAGACTCCAGATTACGCGCCTGATCATTTCAACCGAAGAACCGGATTGCTGGGAGGTGAAATACTCCCTGCAACATGGTGATACGGAATACCCGGAAAACCAACTGTTCAAAACCAAGGAAGAATTGTTGAAATCGCTGTAGTATGGAAAAGACATTTGATATCGCGATCGGCCAGAAAGTCTGGTTGATGCACAAAGACCGCGCTGTATGCGGCACGGTCACCAAGGTCTGGTACACCAAGTTCATCAGCCCCGTCAATTTCGTAACGATTGTCGAATCGGAATGGTACACCGTGTGTGACCAGGACAACAAGAAGATCGACTCATTCCGTAAGGAAGATTTGTTCTTGAGCAAGGAGGATTTGCTGAAATCTTTGTAGTTTTTTGTAACTTTAAGGGCAGTTAATAGCACTGAATGCCCACTTAGGACGAATACAATCTACTATGAAGAAAAATAGTTTTGTCAATGTCGGCCGCCTGGTCGGGGAGCTGCAGGAGTACGAGGAGAAATACTGGCACTACAATGTGGTCTGCTGGGTAAAGGATGACGAGGACTACCGGGCGCTGGGCATCGTCGGGAAGGGACTGGATGAGGACGGAAACCTTCGCATCGAACTGGAGGAAATGGAAGATGAGGAAGGGTTTTACAGTGTCGCCGACACCCTGGATGCGCTGAAGGAGTACGAAAAGGCTGTCAAGGTCTATCTGGCCGGCTGCGGCTTGTACCTGAGCATCGACAGCGACGGAAGCATTTTCGCCGAGGCCGATGAGGACGATGAGAACGTGGGCTTTTATGCGAGCGTTTTCGGCCATTATCAGGTAAAGAGGAGGAGCGTCTGGCGGACGGAGGCGGAAGAGCGCGAATTGGCCGAAATGGCGCGGAAAGAAAAGCGCGAATCACGCGCCGAGACCATTGCGCTGGCCATCCTCACGGTAGGAGCCGCCGTTCTGCTTGTCTACAAAGTCTATTGCTTGATCGCCCGCACGGGCGGCCCCGTATGGGAGCATATCCTCTGGATTGTCGCATCCGTCATCGGCCTGATCGTCGGAGGGTGCACCTTGTATTATTCGAAGGACAAATAACAACTAAAGAACAATGTGCAAGAAATGTTTATATGACGAAATCGGGGATTTCTCCGAGGGCGTGGCGAGGGTATGTCGGGAAGGAAAGTACGGTTTCATCGACAAGACCGGTCGCGAGGTGATCTCCTGCCAATTTGATGACGCCGGGGACTTTAGCGAAGGGTTGGCCCGTGTTGAAGTCAGCATGCCTTCCGATGACTGCGCCGCCGACGACTGGATTGACCGGTTTTTAGGTGGGAAAAACGGATATATCGATAAGACCGGCCACGTGGTGATTCCGTGTAAATTTGACCAGGCCTACACTTTCCACGAGGGGTTGGCAAGGGTCCGTCAGAACGGGAAATACGTTTTCATCGACAAGACCGGATCGGAGGTTTTCACCATCGAAGACGGTTCTGACCCGGATGATTTCAGCGATGGCCTGTCCAGGGTGAATCGGGACGGGAAAATAGGTTTCATCGATAAAACCGGCCGTGTGGTAATCCCATGCAAGTATGACGGAGCGTTTTCTTTCTCCGAGGGCATGACAGTCATATGCGAGGAACATCTCCTTCCGGAAGATGAGCAAACTGACGACGTGGACAGTTTCTCGACATACGGCTTTATCGACAAAACCGGCCTCGAGGTAACCCCCTGCAAATATGAAGACGCCAATAGTTTCCACGATGGCTTGGCCCTGGTGAAATCGAATGGTAGATTTGGATATGTCGACAAAACCGGCACGGAGACCATTCCGTGCCAATACGACTATGCCCGGGATTTCATGGATGGTCTGGCCTTCGTGGCTGCTGGCGGAGAAAGCATTTTCATAGACAAAACCGGGCAGGCGGTCATCCGCCTCCCTGAGCAAGTTTTCGTAAAGGACTTCAGCGAGGGGTTGGCCGTGGTCATTGTCAATGGGCAATGGGGGTATATGGACAAAACTGGCCGAGAAGTGATTCCCTGCCAGTATGACCGTGCCGATGATTTCCATGACGGGATGGCCCAGGTCTCCCTCGGAGACAGACTCCTCTTTATCGACAAAACCGGTCGCGAGATATTCTAAGAATGAAGGCTTTGCATTCGCCCGGTTACCAAATGACAAGAATAAGCACGACAGCATATGTCAAGGGATCCCCTAAGACCATCATCCAGATGCTCGACAGGGCGTTCCGGGGTCTTAAATCGGAGGGAGTGACCGTTGGCGACGGTGATCCGGTCGAGGCCATCAACCGGATGATTCAGAAGGCCAATACGATCCTAGAGGGCTACCACGCAGAATTCACCCTTCTGTCATTCCTGGATGACAGGAACAGGATGGACAGCCCGTACAAGGAATATGTGCTGTCCTATATCGACGAGCCGGAGCCTGACGGAAGCGAGAACTATGGCGTGGACCTGGTCGACGTTCAAAAGAAAGATTCCGGGTATTCCCTTCAGATCGTGTCCTCCAGAGATGAAGTTCAGCACGGCTACTTGCGGGAGGACTGGCAGGACTGGTGCGAACGGATGGTCCGCCTGTATGGCTGCCGGATCACTACCACCGAAGAGCGTGTGCCTGATGACGGGAAGCCGGTGCTATTCACCTGCTTTTATGAGCTGGACCCCCTGGGCGTCGTCAATCAAACCGTCATCGACCTGCACAACGACCTGGGCCGATACTGGTACTTGATGGACAGTTTGGCAGCAGATATCGGAATGACGCGCTGCGAGCAAATGAGGTTTGCCATTTCCGATTTCGAGTCATTGGCGGAGACCTTGAATGAGGAGATAGAACGCATGAAGAAAGCACTTGAGACGGAAAAACGCTGCTGAAGGCCGAGTTCCCTCCTGTATCAAAACAAAAAAATATTTGCAAACTCAGAAAAAATACCTATCTTTGCAATCCCAAACGATGGTGCTGTAGCTCAGATGGTAGAGCAATGGACTGAAAATCCATGTGTCGGCAGTTCGATTCTTCCCAGCACCACTGAAACCCGCTGATAATCAGCGGGTTTTCTTATTATTTGGGATCAGTTCAAGTACGGTGAGCCGTGAGATTTGCAGGAACTGCGACTTTCGTGTATACCACAGGTTCCGTAAGTCACCGGGTTACAGGACACCATTGGAATACTGTAAACTATTATTTAACTTTGACTTTTGAGGTGTGTTGCACTTCAAAATTGCTTTCACTATGCAAGATTAACATGCGGATCTTCATAGACGTATTCGAAATAACTCGTTATTTCATATCCCGGGATATTAAAATCGACGGTCTCGTTCTCAATAATTTGGTTTTATAGTTTTATCATATGAAGGAGATTGGGTAACGATAATCCGAAATGCCAGTATTATTGGTAGAAAACAAAGCGAAAACCCATATGAAAAGGACTAAAGATTTTACGTCTGATGCAGTAAAGGAAAGCGTTCGGGCTGCAATGGAAAAGATCGCGACCTACTTCGATAAGAAATGGGCGCCGGGAAAAGAGTATGATGTGATAAAGCACATCCACGACCTTCTTGATGCGGAGATCGACAAGTATGTCGCTCCGGGTGAAGCCGGTAATGCATATCGACATCTTGCCAGTTACTCGTCCGGATCGAAAAAATATGACGCCGTATATGCCAAGAATCTCGAAAAGTATGGCCCTTACTTGATGGATCTCTTCGTAGAGTATGCAGATTCCTTGAAGCTGACCGGCAGGTATGATGTCGGAGAAAGATACAACGAGGTCAGCGATGACATCCTGAACAAGATGCAGAAGAACCTCTTCAGCAAGAAGGATATTGAGCAAATGATCGACACGGAATCCGAAGCCATCGCCAAGTTCATGAAACAACATGGCATAGAGGATTACTCCATCACGGTTGGTACTATCGGCCTCGCCATCGATGTGAATGACAATATCACCCTTACAAAGCAGGACGCTCCAAGGGGGAAGTTCAGGCACGAGTTCGGAAAGGTTTCCGGCTCATTCATTTGCTGCAACTGTGATTTGAAATCCTTGCTGTTCGGGCCAAAGGAAGTCGGAGGAGACTTTGACTGTTCCAACAATAAACTGTCTTCTTCTCTCGATATTAATAATGCTCCCAAAATTGTCGGCGGCAACTTTATCTGGCAAGGGAATGAGGGGAAGGTAACATACACGGAGATAAAGAAACACGTAAAAGTAGGTGGTTTAATCTACACGGATGCGCCATTGAATCCGGAAGAGAAGGAAGACTTCAGGCAGCGACTGATCAAGGAGCAGAATAAGTTCCTGGCGCAGTATCGGGCCGTTGGCAAAAAACTGGAGAAGGCCATAGAAACCAGGGACGTCAAGACCATCGAAAGCTGCAGGGAATACTTCTATGACGCTATTGATTTCTTCAAGGAGAGGCCCTGGATTAAACAACAGGGAATGCAGTTGTCATTCGATATTCTGATGAAAACATCTGCCCACCTGCATGATTTTGCGCCAGACAAGTACCCTGACTTCATGGCCGAGAGGATTAAATTAAGGAAATTGCTTAAAGACTGATCGCATATGGCAGATACCGTAGAAATGTATGAAGGCAAGCCGGTCTTCCATGCGGCAAACAGCAGGGAGCTCTCCAAGGCTGTGAAGAAGTTTGAAGGCAAGGCGGAAGCGCCGTATGTTGTACGCTGGTCCGGGAAGACGAAGAAAGTCAGGGAAGAGGCGTTCTATCACGATGAAAACCTCGGCGTTCTTCTTCTGCCCGAATCGGTAACGACAATAGGCGACATGGCATTCGCGTATTGCCGTAACCTGAGCCGTGTTGTCATCCCCGACAGTGTGACCACGATAAAACGAAGGGCGTTTGACGGCTGCACATCCCTTCCCGGCATTGTCATTCCCGATTCCGTCAAACGTATAGAAGAATATACCTTTGGCGCCTGCACCAGCCTCATGCATATCGGTCTCCCCGACACGCTGTATTCTATTGAGAAATATGCCTTCACGGGATGCACGTCGCTCTCCGAAATTATTCTCCCGAAGTCTCTAGGATATCTTGAGGAACTCGCCTTCTACAAGTGCGACAATCTTCAAAGCATAAAGGTCAGTCCCGAAAACCAGAGATTTGACAGCCGCAATGGCTGCAATGCGGTTGTCGAGACGGCAAGCAATCGTCTGGTTCTCGGTTGTAGCGCAACAGTCATTCCGGATACGGTCACGGAAATCGGCGATGCATCGTTCTACGGAAATAATGGTCTTGTTGGGATAAACATCCCTTCATCGGTCAAAAAGATCGGGGATGAAGCCTTTGGCAAGTGTGAGGCCTTGACCCGCATCGTGATCCCGGACTCCGTAACTGAAATAGGCGACAGCGCCTTCGATGGTTGCAAGAGTCTTTTCGATGTCACCCTCCCGAAGTCACTCACCGTAATTGACGGGCTTTTTTCAGGGTGCAAGAGCCTTGCCGAAATAACGATCCCCGATTCGGTCACGGTCATCGGCTGCGGCGCTTTCAACGGATGCGCGGCGCTCAAAAGGATCAGTATTCCTGACTCCGTCAAGGAAATCGATGTCTCAGCATTCCACTACTGCTCGGAACTCAGGTCGCTCATCATTCCAGAATCCGTTGCAAAGATCGGACATTCCGCATTCGAAAGCTGTACTTCCCTTGCGGAAATCCAGCTTCCCCATTCAATATCCGTGATACCGGAATATGCATTCAGGGGTTGCACTGCAATTGAGCGTATCGTTATCCCGGACTCTGTGACTGAAATTGAAGATTGCGCATTCGAGAATTGTTCGGCTCTTTCCGATGTATTCATTCCGGATTCAGTGAAGGTGATAGGCCGCGGTGCTTTCCGTCGCTGTACCGGGTTGAAGAGTGTCTCGATTCCCAATTCAGTAATCAAGATTTCAAAGGACGCCTTCAGAGATTGCGTCGGCCTTACCGAACTTATTATCCCGGAATCCGTCGAAGAAATAGAAGGCCCTTTCTTCAAAGGATGCACATCGCTGTCGCGTATCACAGTCAGCGATGATAATCCGAATTATGACGACCGCGGAGACTGCAACGCCATCATCAGGACCGCGGACAACACATTGATGTTCGGTTTTGAGAAGAGCGTTGTCCCGGATTCTGTCAGAGTGATAGGGAAAGAAGCTTTCCGGGGATGTGAACGACTTTCTGAAATCCGAATCCCGGACTCAGTGGCAATAATTGATGAATACGCATTCGACGGGTGTGTCGGACTCACTGGAATCACCATCCCGAATTCGGTAACTGACATTGAGTGGAGTGCTTTCAAAGGATGCATGGGTATAACCGAGCTGGTCATACCGGACTCTGTGAAGTCTATCAGCAATGAGGCCTTCAGAGATTGTACCGGACTGAAAAAAGTCATACTTGGGAATGGCCTGAAAAATATCGGACATGGCTGCGACGGCGCTTTCCAAGGCTGCACTGGTCTTGTTGAAGTTCATATCGGGAATTCCGTCAAGCGAATAGGCTGGAAAGCATTCTGCGGCTGTAAGAGTTTGACTTCAATCAATATACCCGATTCTGTTACGTGTATTTCAAATTATGCTTTTTCGGGTTGCCAAAGCCTTACGAAGATTATCATCCCGGACTCGGTCCAACGCATAGAAGAAGATGTATTCAGCGGGTGTACAGCGCTGAAGGAAGTACATATCAAGAATGTATGGCTGCTTGACAACACTGGCCTTGGCAAGGACGTCAAGGTGATCTCCACGGCAGGGGAAGGAGAAGAATTGACGAAGGCTCAGGCCCCCATAGAAATCAAGCCGGTGACATTCTTCTACTCGAAAAAGAAAAGCTTTCAGGGTAGAATCCGACCTGGAGATGAAGTGACGATCTCGCTTCTGGGCGCGCGTGAGTATCCCGGGAACCTGAAGACGTGGAATCCAGTTTGGGAGATGGAGGACTCTGTCAGCGTTATCTTCGAGGAATACTATTTCGAGGTCCTTGTCAATGGCAGCAAACGCTTCATAGGCCAGAGTATGCTTGAAAGATATACCGAAAGCAGCACTATGGGCGGAGGTGTAAGATACCATGTCGAAAGAGACCGAATCAATGCGACTTCCCAAAAGAAAGCACAGGAGGAGTTGGTTGACTGGTTGGAGTCTGGACGTCCGGCCAACAACGATTGGCATTCCCTGAAGGCTCCCGACGAAGTGAAAGACATTCCCGACGGGCTTCCGTATTATCCGAAATAGTTTAGTCGAAAAAGATATTATCAGATGAACGGGAAGATCATCCTAAAAGCTGATTTCAGTCAGAGGTAACGATATCCCTTTCTCCCGGTATAATACACAGCAACAAATAAGTATGAAAAAGGATACTGTACAGTTAACAACAGTAGGGCAATTTCTCAAGGACCTGAAGAGGTATGAGAAAAAGCATTGGAGTGACTGCGTTGTCGCCTGGATGGCCGATGACGACCATACCTTCGGTGTTGTAGGTATTGGGAAAGATGAAGACGGTGACGTACAAATCGTGGTGGAAGAGATTGATGAGATACTGGAAGGCATCTGGCCCGTGACGGACGTGATTGCCGCACTGGAGGATATCGGCAAGGAAAAGAGGGTGTACCTGGCAGGCGACGGCTTGTACCTTGCTATCGAAAGCGTTGGAGGTATCTTCACCGAAGCCGATGACGACGATGTGGTGGGGTGCTATGTCACTGTCTTTGGCGAGTATGAGGAAGAGCCTCAGGGAGAACAGGCGGAAAAAGAGGTGCGCCGCCTGGCCTGGAAGGAGGCATTGAAGAACAGGGCCAGTGATTGGAAGGGCGTCCTTGAAGTCATCACTTTCCTGCTATGCATCCCGCTGACCGCCTACGGACTCTACTACAACATCGCCGCGCTGGTGAAGCACTCGAGACCTGTCTGGGAGAGTGTCTTATGGATTCCTTTCCTTGCGCTTCTACTGTGGGTCTGTGTTGATAACCTTTTATTCCCGAACCGCAACAAGTAGGCATATGAACATGACCCAGGAAGAATTCACAAAAAGGATTTACGAAATCATCAAGGACAAGGTGTTCTTCTCCAACTTCAGCGAGGTACTAGCGGAAGTTATAGAGAAGTTGCCAACAGAGATTGTCCCAGGCAAGGTACTCTTCGATGGTCTGATGCTCTTTGACGGCATGGAGGGCATCGAGGACGACATCCAGCAGATGCACTCGTACACCAAAGACGGCGACATCGTCAACCTTGAGGACTACTACACGGACAACGGCGCCTTTGAGGATGACGGCTGGGACCGCTTCATCGCCGCCCTAGAGGGCCTTATGACAATAGATGAATTCATTCAATACACCGATACACTTGGAGACGGAACAGACCTCCCGGAAAATCCCGAAGATTACAATGACTTGGCGCTGTACCCGATAGATGAAAACGGACATGTGGAGATTCCTGCCGGGACGACCCGCATTAAGGCAGAAGCGTTCATAAACTGTTCGAAACTTGTCAGCGTCACTATCCCGGATACCGTCCGGGAGATTCGCGGACTTGCATTCGGGGGGTGTACAAATCTTGCCAGCATAGAGATCCCGTCATCGGTCAGGCTGATAGAACCCTCGGCATTCATTGGCTGTAAGAGCCTTGCAAGCGTTGTTATTTCAAGTAACGGGAGCCTTTTGATCGAGGATCGCGCATTCGCAGGATGTATATCGCTTACAGATGTGGTTTTTAAGAATAATCCTTTGAAGGTTATTGCTCGCAATGCCTTTGAGGGTTGCCCGTGCGAGGATAAAGTTCAAGTTGGAATCTCCCTATAGCCTGAAAAATACATAAAATTGCAACTTTTTCCAACCTTTCGGCCGATGGTTCCGTCTAATGGATGAAACCGCTCCGGAAGCGGGAATGTTGAACCTTTAAAGAAATACAATTATGGAAGCCACGTTAGTCCCTATCTTCATCTGCGTCATTCTCCCGATCGTCATCGTCTGGCTGGTGGTGCGCGCCCGGAAGCATGAGACCGACAAGAAAACCGAGATCATGCTCAAGGCCATCGAAAACGGGGCTCAGATCGATCCTCAGCTCTTCAAGACCAAGCAGTCCACCCGCAGCATCAAGCAGGAACTCATGGACAAGTTCACCGGCGCCTGCGTCACCTCCTTCATGGGCATTGCCTTCCTGGTGATCGGCCTTGTGAACCGGACCA
>JAEEGK010015277.1_pt1 | contig 17043 bp, 12 predicted proteins | sample 8958771 | NCBI WGS metagenome assembly JAEEGK01 (sample SAMN16246547, study PRJNA631951) | gut metagenome | biome: gut microbiome; feature: rumen; material: SC-attached | host: Bos | place: Iran: Karaj | collected 2018-10 | reverse complement strand
AAATTTATGTACTAATAATAATACTACATCACATCAAAATTCTATTTCTCTTAATTATGATTATTTTTCTCAAAATCCTGATGAATTAATAAATATTCAATGTATGTGTTTTAGTTTAGATGATATATTATTTATTTTGGATATTTTAAAAGAAAATAAAGAGAAATTTAAAAATTTAGAAAAATATAATTTTTTTGTTAAAACAATTGATAAAATTTCAGCAGAAGAAGCAAAATTAGATTTAGAAAATAGAAAAAATGAAAAAACAAAAAAATTCTTTTTAATATACAATATAAAAGAAACAGAAAATAATTTTTTAAAAGATCAAGATAATATAAATTATTCTAAATTAGAAAATGATCAAGATAGTACATTTATATTAAAAAGAATAATTTTTTGTATAAAAACAGTTTTATCAGGATTAAATTTATTAAATGATAAAGATTATCCTTATTTAAATAATGCAATCACAACAGGTAAATTTTTTTCTGCTTTAAAATATACTTTAGAAGATTATGGTGAGTCACCAGATGGTAAAAAAAATGAAATTCCTTTAAAATGGTATAGTCAATATATTTCAAATAATAAAAAAATGTTAGAAAAATATTTAAAAGAAAATGATTATGAAAATTTATATCAAAATTTATATTCAAATGAAGATTCTATATTAAAAAAATTAAAAAATTTTAGTTCTGAATTAAATACTAGAAATGGATTAAATAAAAGATGTGCAGAAAAAATTATTGAAAAGACAAAAATTGATTTAAGTAGAATGAAAGTTATTGAAAAATTTATGAAAATTGAATCTTTTATTAATAAAACTAGAATTGAAGTATTAATTGAAGTACAAGATCAAAAACAAATTCAAAAATCTAAAACTCATGATAAAAGTAAAAATCAAAAAAATGAAAAATTAGATAGTCCAACAATTTTAATTTATTTAGAAAGTAATGAAGTAAAACAATTTTCATATTTAAATAAAATTGTTCAAGGTGACAAAAGAAAAAATGAATATTTAATAAGAAATATAAAAGAGTTTATAAAACAATTTAATGATAGACCTTGGAAAAGAAATGAAAAAAAATATGCATTGCCAAAAGATAAAGTATTAGAAGATATAAAAAGTGGTAATCAAAAAAATAAAATTGCAGAAACATTTCAACAATATTTATCAATAGTACAAAAATATTTAGAAAATGATAAAAAATTTGATAGTGAAAAAGAAAATGAATATGTTTATATTTTAGAAAGTATTGAAAATCACATTCATAAAAATATTTATCCATATGTTTATCCAAAAGAACCTTTAAAAGAAGATAAAGAATTTTATGAACAAACTCTAAAATTAAGTTGGATTACTCCTGAAAATTTAGATATAAAAAAAATGTTTGTAAATGAATTAAAATCAGCACAAATTTTAATAAGAGAAATGAATGAAAAAAAAACTTGTTATGAAAAATTAAATTGTATTTCTGAAATATATAATACAATAAATAATACTATCAAGTTTTCAACAGGGAGAAATGAAGATGCAGGTGCTGATGATTTAGCTCCTATTTTTCAATATATTATTATTAAATCAAAACCTGAAAGATTTTTTTCTAATATTAATTTTATTAAATGCTTTATTAGACCTATTAAAAAAAGAGGAATTTATGGATTTCTTTTAACTCAATTGGAATTTGCTGCTCAATTTATTTATAATATTGATCATACTAAAGTTAAGTTAAGTGAAGAAGAATTTAAGAAAAAAATGGAAAAAAATTATAAAAAAGAAAAATAATAAATTTTAGTCAATTATACATTATTTAAATAATTAAAGATTATATTATATAATAACTAGTTATTAATAGTAATTTATAGAAAAATTTTTTTCTAAATACTTTTAACTTAATTATTGTAGGTTAAAATTTCATTTGATTTTAATGAAAAAATAAAATTATAATTAGAAAAATTATTATAATTTTGATAAGAAAATAATTAAAAATTAAAAATGAATAAAATAATAATGAAAATTATAATCAATTAATAATATATATTTATCTGATACACATATTAAATTTTTTGATAAAATTAATGTTATAGTTTGTTTTTTTAATAAATGATATATTTAATTTTTCATTTTTTTATTTTTTTATTATTTTTCTTTTAAGCTTGTTTTTAAATTTATAAAGTTTGTTTTTTGTTTTATGTTTTTTTTTGATAATAAATTTTTTTTAAAATTTTGTAATTTTTAAGGAAAGAATTTAAAAAGGGATTAGAAAAATTTATAATATTAATTATATATTATTTAATAAATGTAAAAAAAGAATCATTTGCTTTTTTTATTTGAATTTAAGTTAATATGTATTAATTTATAAAAAATTCTTTTTTTTATTTTTTTCCTAAAATTTTTAACTCATAAACAATAACCCTTCCATATAAATCATTAAATTTTTTCATTAAAAGCCTAATTGACATTACATTTTTAATTTCATTATCAAATTTTAAAATTTGAGATTTATTAGAATCTTCAATTTCAAAATTTTTAATATTTTTTAATTGAGGTTTTTTATTATTAAATTCATCATTTTCAGAAACTCCAACTTCAATTTCTTTTGGACTAAATCCACCATCAAATGTAATTTCAATTTGATTTATTTGTACTTTTTCATTAAAAAAAACAAAAATATATTGAAATTTTCCTTGATCACTATACCATGATGTTTCTGGATTATTATCAAAAATATTTTCTTTTTTATATTCTGTTGAACCTTTTATATTTGAACTTACTTTTAATCTTGTTTCTTTTGATGTTAATATTATTAAATCATTTTTTTCCATTTTTTAATGAACAATTTTTATTATCATTATATTTTAATAAATTTTTTTTTAAAATATGTTTTTTAAAAAATAAAAAATAATAAAATTTTTATTTTAATATTTATATATTAAAAATACCTTTATTTATTAATATTATTCTTCTTTTTTATCTCTTTTTTCTTCAAGAATAATAGTTTTAATTGTATAATTATCAACAACATAAGTATAAGGTACATAATGATAATAAAAATATGGAAAATAAATTCTTTTTAAAACTATTTTATCTTTAACTTCATTTAATTGTCTTAAATATTCTTTTTTTAAATCTTGAGCAGAAGGAAATAATTTTTTATAATGTGTATTTAAAAATTGTTCAATATTTTCTCTATTATGAATAGTACAATATTCTTCATTTTCTTTTTTATTTTTATTTTGAGGAAGAAATTTATTCATAATAAAACAAAAATAATATAAAGAAATACTGTTTTCAATTGATTGATTACTAAATTCATCAATTTTATTATCATCTGTTTTAAAAATATGTTGAAAAGTTTGATTATATTTTTCATTATTTCTATCAGTATAAATTAAATTAATATCAATTTTATTTTCTTTTATTGTTTCATTTTTAGATTTTACTTTTAATAAAATTAATCCACCTTTTTGATATAATTTACCATTTTCAATAATAACTTCAGAAGGAAAACAAGAAGAAATTTTACAAAAACAAATTTGATTTTCATTTTCATTATTTTCATTATTTTCATTTATTAAAATATCATAACCACTTCCAAAACATTTATCAATAATCATATCATTACTATTAAATTCAAGTAATATATCATAAGCAATAGGAAAACAAATAAAACTAAAATTTTTAACTAAAAAATTTTCTAAATCATAATCTTTTTGAACAGTAAAATAATTACATCCTTTTTCAATAGATAAAGAATGTGCTAATTCAGAATTACTATCAGAACTAATTGCAATAATAGTAATTGGAATATTTAATTCATTAGTACATTTTTTATATAATTCAATTAATTTATCATTTTTTTCATACATCATATCAGTAATTAAAATAATTCTTTTATTTTTTTTTTTTGATTTTTTTAAATTATCAATTGCTCCTTGTAATGCTAAAAGTAAATCTGTTCCTCCTCCGGCTTCAATTTCTTTTATTAAATTTAAAGAATTAATTAATTCATTTTTAGGAGATAAATTAAATATTTTTTCTATTTCTTCATTAAAAGTTAATAATGCAAAATTATCTTCATTATTTAAATTTAATATCATTTTTAATAAAGCATTTTTTGCTAATTCTATTCTAGAAGTACCATTTGAATTCATATCAATTGGACATTGCATTGAACCAGAAATATCTAAAGCAATTGATAAATCAATTGGTTCATTTATTTTCTCTCCATCATATTTTGATTTAATTATTATTCCTAAAAAATACTCTTTTCTATTATTAAATGGATTTCTTGTTTTTGAATTTGATAATTCTAAATTTAATGGTAAGTTTATTTCTTTTGAATTTATTTGAAAATAATTTTCGTTAAATAAACCTTCATATGTTATTTTTGCATAGTTACTATTTGCATTTTGAGAACTTGAATTTAATGCTGGTCCTGCTGCTGATCCCATTTTATATTTTTTATATTTTTATATTATTTTATTTTTTTTTTTTTTGTTTTTATTATTTATATTATAAGTTTTTTTATGTGTTTTATTAGTAATTTTTTTTTGTAGAAATGAAAAAAAATATATTTTTTTAGGTTTTTATAAAGATTGTTTTCTGTTTATTAATTTGTGGAGTTTTGATGTAATTTTTATGAAAAGAAAATCTTAAAGATTTGATTAAAACAAAATATATTAGGGATTTTTTAATAATTATTTTTTTTATTATTATATTAATAGATTTTATTGTACAATAATTTATTATTTATTTTTTTGATTTATATTTAATTAATAAAAGAAACTATACTCTAATTTAATATAATTATAAAAAAATAATGAATTAATTTTTTAACATTATTTGTTTATAATTTTTTTTATTTATATTTATGTTTGATATTTAAAATTTAATAAATTAATTCTTTTTTTTTAATTTTTTTAACATAATTTATTTTTTATTTATTTATGATTTATTAATAAAGTCCTTTTAATTCATAATTTATTAATAAAAATATTGATAATAATTATTCTTAATTATAATTTCATTTAAATATTTGTTAATAATAATGGGCAATTCTTTTTATCTTACAATATAAATCATTCTTATTAATTAAATTTTATCAATTTATATTGAATGAGAAATATCACTAAATTATAATATTTGTTGCTTTTAATGATATTCTCAAAATATCAAATAACTTTTTTATTTTTTAAATTTTCAATAAACATATAAATATCCAATTTTCAATATGAATGATTCTCAAAGGAATTCTGATATATTTATTATAGTTTTTTGATTAAATTCATAAAAAAAAGGACTATACAAAAAAGAATAGAAAAAAAGAATATTCGAAAAAAAAAAAATGATTCAATTAATTAATAATTAAAATAATATATAATTAAATTGAAAAATTTTCTCATTATATTTTTAATTTATAATATATTTATTTTTTATTTTAATAAATAAATGTTTAATTATTAATAAAATAAATAAATGTCAAAAAAAATAGAAGAGATAATTTTAGAATTTGAATCAATAATTCAAACAGATTTTCCAGAATTAATTAAAGAAGATATAGAAAAAGAGCCATTTAAAATTAGATTTATAAAAAATAATTCAACTCTCAAATTTATATAATGATTTAGATGAAAAATATCAAAAAAAAAACCAATTTATAAAAGATGTAATAATAATAATATATAGTGATTGTGAAAAATATATTTTAAATGGAGGTGACATAATAATAATAAGTGATTTAAAAGAGTTAATGAAAAATTTTTTAAATTATCATATTGAAAAAAAACAATATATTTAATTTTTAAAATTTTGGAAAATTTAATTTCAATTTATATAAAAATTATTTTAGAAGATAAAATTGATTTTGAATATTATAATTCAATATATAATTTAAAAGAATTTATTATTAATAATAAATGGAATAAAAATCAAGAAATTATTAAATTATGTTTAATTAAATTAGATGAAAAATTTAAAATTGGAAATTTAAATTTTATAAAATATTTTTTAATTAGTTTAAATCCTTTAAATAAAAAAAGTTTTTATGATTTTATAGTTGATAATTATTTAAATGAACATTATAAAGAAAAATTAATAAATATTAATACATTTGATACAATATCCATTTATTCTTATTTAATAAAAAAAATTGAAGATTTAAATAATAATATAGAACAAATATTAAATCAAATAAAGAAAAAGAAAAAATCCAATTTATTATAACAATTGTTTGAATTAAAATCTTCATAATTACTATTATTACTATAATTATAATTGTAATTGTAATTATTATTTGAATTATTATTATTTTTCTTTTGATAATATTCCATATATTTCCCTTCTAATTGTTTTAATTCTGATAAATCATATTCATAATTAATAGGAGAAGGTAAAATAAAAAATAAAAATTCATTCCAATTAAGCATTCCATCTAAATCTTCATCATATATTGAAATAAAAGATATTAATTCTTCATCACAAATTTTAATTTTTCTTTCTTGTAAAAAAATAGAAATATCGTCACAAGAAATTAAACCATCTTTATCAATATCCATATTAATAAATAATTCAAGTAAAAAACTTTGATTATTATCATCAATATGATTAAAAATTTCTATTTTTTTAACATTTGCATATTCAAATAAATAAAAATCACTCATTAAACATTTTGAAGCTAATTCTTCTAAATCTTTATTTAAGTATTCACTAATATTTAATTTATAAGTTTCTCTTTGTGTAGCAATTGAACGAATTAAATTTTGATCTTTATTTAAAACAAAATTTAAAAATTCTCCAAAATTTAATTTTTCATCAAAATCTCTATCATAATATTCTATAAATAAATCAACTGTACACCTATTTTCATTTATTGAAATATTATTATCTTGAAGAAAATTTAATATGTCATTTTTTGTTATGTAAGATTTGTCATCTCTGTCTATTCTTGAAAATAATGCATATGGTTCAAAGTCTGGATGATCATTTAATTGTTGTTTATTTTCTTCTGATTTTGATGAATTTATTGTCAGATTTACTATTAGTTCTAATATTTCTTTTACTTTCATTTATTTTTTTAATTTAATTTTGAGTTTATTTTTTTTTAATTATGAAAAATTTAAATCAATTGATTATAAATTTTTATATATAATGAAGTTCTATATTGAAATTATTTTAAAATTAAAACATAAATGGTAAAGTTTTAATTTAAAATATTAAATAATTTAATTATTTATTTAATATTTGAGATAATTAGATATTTTAATTCATGGAAAAAAAAGAAGAAGAGGAAATAGAAACAACAAAATTATTAAATTCATCACATAATGAACCACCAAAATCAGTTTTTGATACATATAAAGGACTATTATACATGTTTTTTTCATGTTTATTTAAAAGTCTTTTTTCAATTTTAATAAAATATTCTTTAAATAGAAATGAAAGTTTAACATCATATCATTTATTATTCTACAAAGTAAATTTTATGTTAATAATATTTTCAATATTCACAATAACAATATATAAAAAAGATAGAAAAATTTTTGACAACTTAACTCAAATAAATAGAAATCAATTAATATTTTTAATATTTCGTGCATTATTATCAATATTATCATGTTCATTAACAGCATTTGCTTTAAAATATATGAGTATAAGTAACGTATATGCAATTTATTATTTATATCCTGGAATAGTTGTTTTATTTTCTAATTTTATTTTAAATGAAAAAGTAGGAAATTTTGATTATATATGTTTATTTTCTTGTTTTATTGGTGTATTATGTGTTTTAAGACCTGGAATTTATTTTTTTGATGATACAAATTATGGAGTTTTAAGTATTTTTGTATTATTAAGTGCTTTATTTAAAGCATGCGAAGATATTATTTTAAGATATATTGGTAAAAAAACACATTTTTTATATACTCCTTTATTATATTGTATAGTTGGTTTTTTTATTTATTTAATTCAAGTTATTTTATTTAGAGAAGATAAAAAATTCATTATTAAAATGGGTTTATATGATTGGACTATTATTTGTATTATTGCATTTTTAGCTGTTAGTTATCAAAGTTTAATGGCTCTTGCTTTTAGTAATGAAAAAGCTGGAAGAGCTTCAATGATAAATTATTTACAAATTTTATTTACTTTTCTTGCTGATATTATTATTTTTAAAAGAGAAACTGTTCTTCTTGATTATATTGGTATTTTATTAATATTTGGATTTAATTTTACAAATGGTTGTATTAAAGTTTATTATAGGAAGAAAGAAATAGTAAATACAAATGAAAAATAAAAAATTATAGATATTTATTTATCTATGTTAATATAAAAACAATAGTTAAAATAGTTTGTTTATTAAAATATTTTTCTTTATTTTATTTATTTTTAAAAAGTTTTAATGAACTTAATAATAAATTTAAATTTTTTGTCATATTATTTAAATTATAATAAATTAATTTAATTGTTTATGCAATTAAAATATAAATTTTAAGTTTATATAATAATATTATTCAATCTACACAAACTCCTCGATAACTTTTATATTTATTTATATATTCATTTTCATCATAAACTGAAGCAATATTTTCAAAATTAAATTCTTCATCACTTTCTGATAATTCTTCCTCATTTATTGAAGGAATAGGAAAATAAATTAAATAATCTTTTTTATGTAACCTTTTTTTTTCTTCAAAAAAATTAAAATTTGTATCAATAATTTTCCTGGCAACAATTAGATTAATTTCATCCATATTATCTGAAATCCAAATTTTATAATTTAATAATTCTTTAAAATTATCTTGAGAATATTTCATATAATAAATTACCTCTTCATAAGGAGAAATAATAAATTCTATTAATCTACCAAATTTTCCTTTATTTTCAGTATTAGTTAATGGATTTTTATTATAATTTAAATTAACTTGTGTTTGAAGATTTTCTTTTTCAAATTTTAAATTTTCTTTTATCACATATTTTCCTTGACCTAAAAATTCATGTAAAAATAATAATAAAAGAGGAATAGTATATTTTCCATTTAAATCATCATTTATAATTAATTTTTCTTTTCCTTCTACTAAATTAAAATTGAAATATGAATTTTCATTAATTAATAATATTTTTGAATAAGGACTATAATATGCATTATAATTTGTATTTTTTGATTCTCTAAATATAAATTTAGGTATTAATAAATTTAATTCATTTTTAATTTTTTCTTCTGAAAGAAGAGACATTTTAAAAGTAATTTCATTTTTAATTTTATTATTTCCTGTACCAGATTTTATCATATAAATTAATTCAAATAATAATGATTCATTATTTATATTTTCTATTATTTCTTTTAATAAATTATAAGCCTGATAATATGCAGAATTTTTATTAATTTCTGAAAAAATAAGAATATCGGGTCCACCAAAATAATAATTTATATTTAAATTTCTTTGTAAAATATAAGGTTTAGATTGATAATTTTTTTTAATTTCTTCTATATAATTTTCAAAATCCAAAGAATTATCTTTTTTTCTTTGAGAAAATATTAATTTATTCTTTTTGTTATCTGTACTTTTATCATATTCTTTTTCATAATTATTTTTTAATCTAAAAGGTTTTGAAATTATTCCAAATTGTTCATATATTTTTTCTTCAAAATAAAAAAATAAAGTTTTTATTTTTTCTTTCCAATTTAATTCTACTTTTTGTTTAATATTATTAAAAAAAAGTAAGAATTCATTATAAATTCCTATTACTTGATAATAAAATTGAATATAAGAATAATATCTCCATAAATAAAAATTAAAGATAAAATTATAATGTAATTCATTATAAGTTTCAAGTCTATTTATGAATTTATTATTTATAAATTTTTTTATTGTGTCTAAATAATAATTTAATTCTTCTATTTCTTCAATAGATATAATAACTTTCTTTTTAAATAATTCATAAAAATTTTTATTGATTTGAAAATTATTATTTTGGTTTTTAATAATTAATTGGTGAATAATATTATTAACATTATTTATATTACTTTTTGAAAAATCTTGTAGAGTTTTTATTGAATAAAAATAATAATTTTCTTTACATATTTTAAATAATTTTATAATATTATCTCCATTATCAAAACCTTTTATTGTAATTAAAAAACTTCCATATTTATAATTAAAATTAATGTTATATCCAAGTTTCAGAATATATTCTTTTTTGCAATTTAATAAACAATATCTCACACATTTTGGTAATCCAAATTTATCATTTTTATTTATTTCATAATTATTAATATGTAATTTATTTGGTATGGATTCATTCTTTGACATATTAAAAATAATTTCAAAAGAAAAATCAGATGCTTCATTAATAAAGCCAAAAATATTATTTTCTTCACCAACATAAATTAGAAAATTAAAAGGAAGACTTTCTTTAATTTTTTCATTTTCTGAATTGAATAAAACAATATTTTCAGTAAAGTAATACCCTGAAAAAATTGGTATTTTATCTCTTTCTATATCAACAAGTAAAATATGCTCTAGAATTTTAAATTCTTGATTTAAATTGTTTAATTTAATTGAATTATAATAATTTGAGTTGGATTGAAAATCTAAAAAATAAAAATTTATTTTTGTTTTCGTTTTTATTTAAAAACAATATCAATAATAAATTTAAATAAATTTAAAATCAGATAATTCATGATTAGACAAAAATTAAAAATTCTATAAATTAATCCAATTAGAAAAGAAATTTAATTTAATAAATTATTTATTATTGCTGAAGAAAATATCAAATGTGAAAATAAATAATACATATTCAATATAATATTATATTTTGGAACCTTTATATTCCATTAAAATTTGATTAATATTTTGATTTATTTTTACAAATAGTTATTTAAAATATATTATAGAAAAAAAGAAATAATAAATAATAATTAAAAAATTTACAAATATTTATTTATCTATATTTTTTTAAAAAGTATTATATAATAATATTATTAAATAAAATAAAATAAAATATTTATAAACATTTTATTTTTATAATTAATTTTCATTTACAATTTTTCTGCAAATGAACTTTTAATATTAGGAATATTTTTTTGACTTTTATTTTCATTCCCTAAAATTTCCTTAACTGAATTATGATCTAAATTTAATTCTTTTTGAATAATATTTTTATCAGGTAAAGCAAAAGTAATTCTCAAATTATTTTTTCTAATTTTTTTATTTTCACTACACTGAATTAATTTCCCAAATCTATAAATACCTTTAATTCTCCTTAATCCATTTGAAAAAGTTCCTTCACCATGTTGACTATTATTAACCCAATTTCCTTCATAAAAAATATCATTTTTCCAATAATAAATTCCAAATCCATTTTTTTTTCCTTTAATATAATTACCAATATATTTATGATTATTTGGCCAAATAAATTCTCCTTTTCCTTCAATTTCACCATTTAAAAATTCACCTTTATAAATTCTTCCATCTTTCCAATTAAAAGTACCATTTCCATTCATATTTCCTTTATTAAAATTTCCTTTATAAATTGACCCATCTTCCCATTTAAATATTCCTTCTCCTTCTTTTTTTCCATTTATAAAATTACCTTCATAAAAATTTATATCATTAAAATTTTCTTTACCAAAACCATTTGGTAAATCATTTTTAAATAAACCTTCATATGAATATTTGTCTTTTTTTAATATTAATTTACCATTTCCATCCGCTTTTCCATTTATAAAATTACCTTCAAAATAATCTCCATTTGAACTTATTAATTTTCCTTTTCCATTAAATAAATCATTTAAAAAATAACCAATATAAATATCACCTGAAGAATTAATATATATTCCAAATCCTTCTTTTTTACCATTTTTATTCCAACTTCCTTTATATATTGAGTTATCTAATTTAAATTTATAAATTATTTCTTTTTTTATTAAATTACTATAATCTATTAAAGTGTAATCATTTTGATTAAAATCTTTTTCTATATTTTTAAAATTATTTTTTGTTAATGATAATATTTCATTATCTGAAATAATATTTGCTACTTTTAATATATTTTCATCAAATAATTTTTCATAATTAATATTTGAATCTGTATTTAAAGTTTTAGTATTATTTTTATCATAACAACTTTCAGTTTGTAAGGATTTCAAATTTGATTTAAAACGATAATTTTCAATTATTTCATAACTATTAAATGGAAAATCTGATTTTTGAACTGGAATATTACCAGGTTCATTATTACAATAAGAACATCCAATTGCTTGTCCCATATTTTAAATTATTAATTTCTCTTGAAACAATATAATAATTTAATTTTTAAAAGGTTATTTACATTATTTTTAAAAATTTAAATCTAAGCTTTATTTATAATTTTTAAATTATAAAAAAATATTATCTATATTAAATATTTATATTAAACTTTTAATGATGTTGTAAAAAATAAATCATTTTCTTTATTTATTTCTTTACTATTATGACTATTATTTATATTTTTATCTTTACCAAAATTTCTAATTGAACCTTCACTTGCATTTTTTCTTAATCTAATTTGAACTTTGGGTAAAGATATTTTTGGTAAAATTCCTTTTGGAAATTTTCTTATTCTATTTAATAATTCAGAATGTTCTTTCTCAAAACTTTTATCATTTGTTTTTGCATTAAAAAATGGTTTTAATGAACATAATTTTTTATACATATTTGAATTTTCTTTTATTATTTTTGTTTTTATCTCTTTTCTTATATATTCACTCATTTTTATTTTTTTTTTTGTATTTTCTAAAAAATCTAAATTTAATTGAGGTTTTGGAGATTTACAAAATAAATGTATTAATTTTTTCCTTAATATTTCATTATCGTTTTCAATTTTTTTTGCTTTGAAAATATCAAATTCTGTTGGTTTTGAATGTTCTGGTTTTTTTGGATTAAATAATCTAACTTGAGTTTTTTTATCTCTTATTTGATATAAATTTCTTAAATGACAATAACTTTGATTCCTTTTTAACATTATTGTTGTTCTATCTATTGATTCATATGCTTTTTGTATAGGGTTCATTATTTATTTTTCTTTATATTTTTTTATAAATATAAAATAATAAATTTAAAAAACTATTGAATAATAATTATTATGATTTTAATATTATCTTATAATAATTAAATATCAAATAATATTATAAATCTTAAATTAACGATATATTTATATATAATCAAAAATTTTTTGTGATTTCATTAAATAAAAAAAAGATGTATTATCTTTAATTATTTAAAAAAAATAATATTTATATCCATAAAGAGTAATTATTAATATAATATTCAAAAAAATTATCATTATTATTATTAAAGGAAATAATATAAGTACATTTATCCTTTATTAAATTAGAATAATTATTAAAAAAAATTAATATTAAGATTAGTTTATAACATTTTTATTATTTTCATTTATTTTTTATTTGTTTCAATTAATTTGAATTGTATTTATTTGATTATTGTTATTAATAAAAAAACAAAATAATAAACAAATATAAATAAATATGTCTCAAAATAAAGAAAAAAATAATTCAAATTTTGATTTACAAAACCAAATATTTTCAATGTTAAAAGGAGTAGGTGTAATAGAAGAAAATGAATTTGAATTTAAAGAAAATATAAATGATATAAAAGAAAATTTATTTGGAGATGATGATTTTTCAATTCCAGAATTTGAAGATGCTGAAACAAATCATAATACTACAATAAGTAATTATGGAAATTTTTTAAGAACTCAAAATGAGAAAAGTTTAACAACAAAAATTGATAATATGATATTTAATAATTATAATCAAATATTTAGAAGAGGAAAAAAATTTCAAACTCAAAATTACAATTCAAATTATTCATTTAATCCAATTGATAATTGTAATGTTCAAACTCCAAATAATTGTTTATTTAATTCTATTAATTCATTTGATAATCTAAATAATTTAAATAATTTTTCTCAAAATAATAATAATTTGAATTTTACTATTCAAAATCAATTGAATAATAATATTCTTAATTATTATAATATTAATAGTAATAGTCCTTTAACTACAACTCCTTTTGGAATGGAAATTCCAATTAGAGCATTTAATTTTAATACAAAAATTAATAATACAAATAATATTAATTATAATATTTTAAATTTAAGAAATAATTTAGGAAAAAATATTAAACATGAAAAAAGTTCATTTTATCATCAAACAAAAAAAGAAAAATGTGATAAAAAACATAATTTAATAATAAATGAAAATATATCAAGAGAATTAGAAATGTTATTAATTCAAAATGGTTTTTTTAATCATAATGTATATACAATATTACAAGGAAAATTTATTCCTTTAATGAAAATTCAACAATCAAGTAGAATACTTCAATATTATTTAGATAATACTCCTTCAGAAATTATTCATTTAATTTTTATAGAAATAAAAAACGAACTTGAAGATTTACTTTTTGATATTTATGCTAATTATTTTTGTTTAAAATTATTCTATTTTTTAAATGAAGATGATAGAATAATTTTTTTAAAAATTATATCAAAAAATTTAGATAATTTATCTATTAATAAAATATCAACTTATCCTATTCAATGTATAATTGAAAAATTAAATAATGAAAAAGAACAAGAAATTATTTTTAATGGTATAATAAATAATTTAATGAAATTATGCATTGATGTTTATGGAACTCATGTTATAGAAAAAATATTTTCTTCTTTTTTTAATTATGAAAAATATTTAATTTATATTTCCAATTTTATTTTAGATAATTTTATATATTTAGTAAATAATTCAAATGGTTTATGTGTTGTAAAAAAAGAAATTATAATAGAATATAAAATCAAAAATAATAATTTTGAAAAATTAAAAAAATTATTAGTAGAAAATTCATTAATATTAGTTCAAAATCCTTTTGGAAATTATGCTTTACAAACAGCAATTGATAATTGGAAATTAGAAGATTTAAAAGAATTAATTTCCACTTTTAAAGGTAAATGTGTAATTTTATCAATTCAAAAATATTCTTCAAATGTAATTGAAAGATGTATTGAAAAAAGTGAAGAATTTCTTTATAATTTTATTATTGAAATTTCTAAAGATGATAATTCAATTGGTTTATTAATGAAAAATAATTATGGAAATTATGTTATTCAAACTGCATTAAAAGCATTGAAAAATAATAAAAATGTTAAAAATATACTTATTAATATGATGAATAGTAATTTAATTATTTTAAATGATAAAAAATTGATTAATAAATGGAAAAGTATAATTTCCAATAATTGTACAAATTAATACTAATATTTATAAAATATTTTAGTAAAGAAGTTTTATATTTGTATTATTATTAAAATTGGATATAAGATATTGATATAAAAATTTTTTATAAATATAATAATAAGTGTTTTATTAATTTTAACTGATTTTTAAAAAATAAAAATTAATTATCCAAGATAAGTCTTTATTTTTCATATCTATAAAAAATATTTATGTAAATGAGATTATTTATATTAAAATATTTATATAATTTAAAAATATATTCTAAATGAAATTTAATTTAAAATATATATTATATAAGTAATTAATTGTTTTTTCTAAATAAAAATAATATTTAAATGACAGACAGTTTTGATGATGACTTTGATAAAGAATCAGAAGAAGAAAATTTAGAAAAAATATTGAATGATAAAAAAGAAGAAAATACAAATATTGAAGATAAAGATAAAATAGAAAGTGATTTTAATTATAATTTTCATGATAAAAGAAAATCTTCTCCAAATTTTGAACCAGTTAATGAAAAATATGATGATATTATAAATTCAAATTTAAAAAAAGAAGATAAGAAAGAGAAAAAAAGATCATTTGCTGAATTTGAAAACAATCCAATTTCTTTAAATTTTCAAAATGAAATGAAATTTGATAAGTTTGAAAGTAATCCAATGAATAGTATTCTTAGTCAAATGAATAATGATAATTTTGGTTTAGGTAAAAAAAAAGAAAAAAAAGATTTTGAATTTATGACAAGTAGTAATTTAAAAGATGAAAAAAAAGATTTTGAATTTATGACAAGTAGTAATTTAAAAGACGAAAAAAAAGATTTTGATTTTTTAACAAGTAGTAATTTAAAAGATGAAAAAAAAGATTTTGATTTTTTAACAAATAATAATTTAAAAGAAGAAAATAATGATTTTAAAAAAAATAAAAGTCAAATTGAAACAAGAAGAAATACAGATTTTAATTTTAGTAGAAGAAATTATTCTGCTATTAAAGACAATGATAAATTATTAGGAATAATTAATGAAGAAAAAAAAGAAGAAAAAGAAGAAAATAATGAAAAAAAAGAAGAAAAAGAAGTAAAAAAAGAAGAAAAAGAAGAAAATAAAGAAAATAAAGAAGAATCTTCAAATCTTTTTGGAGGATTAGGTAGAAGAAGAAGAGGAACAACAGTAAGTCCAGAAAAAAAAACGGAAAAAATTAATAATAATAATAATGATATTAATAATTTAAAAGAAGAAAAAATTGATGTGAATAAAATAGAAAAAGATATTACAAATATTTATTTAAATAAAGAAAATATAAAAGATAATATTAATAATGAAATTAGTAAAAATTCAAATGAAGAAAATAAAAAAGAAGAAGAAAAAATAGAAAATAAAATAATAAATGATGAAAATAAAATAAGTGATTCAAATGAAAAAATAATAAATAAAGATTTGATATCTTCAAAAATAATTTCAACTGATGAAGAATCAAAAAAAAAAATAGAGTCATTAACTGAAGAATTAAATAAAGAAAAAGAAAAAAATAAAAATGAAAAAAAAGAATAAGAAAAAAAAGGAAGAGAAGGTAAAGGTAGGGGAAGAGGCAGAGATAGAGGAAGAGATAGAGGAGGTAGAGATGAAGGAATGAGGAATAATGATTATTCATGGAATAATAAAAAAGAGAATAGTAATGATGATTGGGGAGATCAAAAAAGTAATAATGATGATTGGGGAAATAATAATAATAATGATGATTGGGGAAATGACAAAAC
>JAEEGK010015273.1_pt1 | contig 17047 bp, 9 predicted proteins | sample 8958771 | NCBI WGS metagenome assembly JAEEGK01 (sample SAMN16246547, study PRJNA631951) | gut metagenome | biome: gut microbiome; feature: rumen; material: SC-attached | host: Bos | place: Iran: Karaj | collected 2018-10 | reverse complement strand
GATGTTGATCTCGGGGTTGAAGTTCGTGGCAAAGGCATGGTGATGGTCACCGGCGTTACAGTCCACGATGTCGAGATAATGGATCTCGTCGAAGTGATGCTTCGCCGCATAGGCGGTATAGACACCGCTCACACCCGGATCGAAGCCACAGCCCAGGATAGCGGTCAGTCCTGCCTGCTCAAAACGTTCCTTGTAGGCCCACTGCCAGGAGTATTCGAAGTGTGCCTCGTCTTTCGGCTCATAGTTGGCTGTGTCCAGGTAGTTACAACCACATGCCAGACAGGCATCCATGATCGTCAGGTCCTGATAGGGCAGGGCAAGGTTGATCACGAGCTCAGGCTGGTAGCTGTTGAAGAGCCACTTCAACTGCTCCACATCGTCGGCATCCACCTGTGCGGTCTGGATATCCATCTTATAACCAGCCTTATGGATAGCCTCCACAATCTTGTCGCACTTCTCCTTTCTGCGACTTGCAATCATAAAGTCGGTAAACACATCCGCATTTTGCGCAATCTTGAATGCTGCTACCGTAGCGACGCCACCGGCGCCAATCATTAAAACCTTAGCCATAATTCTTCTATCTTTTACTTTTTTTTACCTTTCTACCTTTTTACCTTTTTACCTTTTTACTTTTCCCTGATTTCCTCACTTCGGATGCCGAGGGCAGCCATCAGCGAGTAACCGAGAATCTCCTGCCGGTAGTTACCGCCAGTCAGAGGCTGCATCGCAAAGAGCGTCACGCGTTTCTCTTCGTCGTCCACCCTCCTTAACGTTTCGCGTACCTTATTATATATAGTCTCGTCTTCCAGATTCGGAATCACCATCACGCGTTTCACCTCCTTCTGTGCTGTCACCAGTGCCAGCACATCCGTGAAGAAGTCCTCTCCACCAGCTATCTGCTCAATAGGGTAGGCGTTGATGGCAAACTCCCCCAGGTGATCCTTAAAGGCCTTGCCATCGAGATCCGTATAGCTGCTGGGGGCAAAGTTGTCCAGTCCCAGCTTCTCTTTCTGGTGAATCAGCACCACCTGTGTCTCGTGTGCCCCCTCTCGGATGCCGCCGTCCAGTGCCACGCAGTCTATCCATCGTGCGATGTCAGCCTGTGGAATCCTGCGCCCCAGCATCCGTTCGAAGTTCACGATCAGGTTGAATGCCACCCTGTCGATGTAGTCGGCATCAACAAGGATCACGTTCTCAGTCCATCTGACCTCCTGCAAATTGTTGTTCATATTGTGTGCAAAGTTACGAAAAAGAAATGAAAAGAGAATAGTGAAAAGTGAAAAAATTGCTACCGCCGTGCAAAAAAAGGTAAATCGTAAATCGTAAATCGTAAATTATTGCTACCTTTGCACGCAAATTAGAACAATTTAAAAAGCAAATCAAATGTCAACATTGTCAATCGCTATCATCATCGTTTTCTGTATTGGCTATTTCTGCATAGCTATCGAAAGCGTTACCAAGATCAACAAGGCCGCTATTGCCCTGCTGATGTTCGTGGCCACATGGACCCTCTTCATGATCGCGCCCGAGTCCTATCTGCCTGATGCCATTGATGCCATGAAAGCCTCGGTGGTCAGCACCACGATCGAGCATCACCTCGGTTCCACCGCCACCACCCTGTTCTTCCTCATGGGTGCCATGACAATCGTGGAGCTCGTCGATCAGAACGGTGGCTTCAACTTTGTGCGTGACACGCTGCAGACCACGTCGAAGCGCTCCCTGCTGTGGCGTATTGCCTGCATGACGTTCATCCTCTCGGCCATCCTCGACAACCTCACCACGTCGATTGTGATGATCATGATCCTGCGTAAGCTCGTTAGCGACAAGGAGGACCGTCTTATCTATGCCGCCCTTGTGGTGATCGCCGCCAACTCCGGTGGTGCCTTCTCGCCCATCGGCGATGTCACCACCATCATGCTCTGGAACAAGGGTGTCATCACCGCTGCCGGTGTCATCATGGAGATCTTCATCCCCTCAGTGGTGTCGATGGTCATCCCCGCCTATATCCTCTCCCTCTCGCTGAAGGGTGCCCTTCAGCCTGTGCAGGAGACGGTTGTTGTCGATGACGACGACCTTCTGACGCCTGCCCAGCGTAAGGTCATCTTCTTCCTTGGTGTCGGCGGTCTCATCTTCGTGCCTATCTTCAAGACTATCACCCACCTGCCGCCGTTTGTAGGCATCTTGCTGGTGCTGGGTGTGCTTTGGACGGTGACGGAAATCTTCTACACGAGTATTCATCAGGAGAGCGAGGACACAGCCGATAATACCAATACACAGAAGCGTGTGTCGAAGATGCTGTCGCGCATCGACATGGACACCATCCTCTTCTTCCTCGGAATCCTAATGGCTGTGGGCTGTCTGGAAACGATTGGAGCACTGACACTGCTGGGACAGACGCTCGACGTCACCTTCGAGGGTAATCATTATCTCGTGACGGGTATCATCGGTGTACTCTCGTCGATTGTCGACAATGTGCCTCTCGTGGCTGGCTGCATGGGCATGTATCCCGTTCAGGCTGCTGGCGACATGGCCGTCGATGGCGTCTTCTGGCAGCTGCTGGCCTACTGTGCCGGTGTGGGCGGCTCGATGCTCATCATCGGCTCTGCGGCCGGTGTGGTCGTCATGGGTCTGGAGAAGATCACCTTCGGCTGGTATATGAAGAAGATCACGTGGGTAGCCTTCACGGGCTACCTCGCTGGTATCTTCTGTTATTGGGTTATGCGCTCATTCATTATGGGATAAGGTTATTATTTCAGCCAGCAAAGACAGACTTCAAAGGCTTGAAACCCTGAGTTTCAAGCCTTTGAATTTGAATTGTCGTAGCCGGGCAGGCTGATGACTTTCCGCTCGCAGGGGATCCAGAACCAGAAGCTGGAGCCGTGGCCCTCGCCCTCTGAGGTGACGCCGATGTGGCCGTTGCAGCGCTCGACGATGTTCTGGCAGATGGAGAGTCCGAGGCCGGTGCCCTGCACGAAATCGTTCAGCTTGACAAAGCGTTCGAAGACGCTCGCCTGCTTGTCCTTGGGGATACCGGCACCCGTGTCTAGGCAGTAGAAGGTCAGTCCGTCTGCCTCTCCGCTGCCATCAAACTTCGCGCGGCGGTCCCAGTGGTAGCCCACCTTGATGAAGCCCTGGTGGGTGTACTTGACGGCGTTGGTGACGAAGTTGGTGAGCACCTGCTGCACGCGGCCCTTGTCGAGTACGGTGGGGCAAGTGAGGTAAGGATTGTCCTTGACGAACTCCACACCGGGTTCCTGCACGCGCTGGGCCAGTGTCTGGCAGATGTCGTCGAAGACGGACGAGACGTCGCACTCGGCAGGCCTGATGGCCAGTGCCTGACCCATGGACGAGGCTTCGAGGATGTCGTTGATCAGTCGCATGAGCATATCGCAGTTGTTGCGGATGATGCGGATGAACTCCATGCGCTCTTCCTGGGTGTCGATGACGGGCAGGAGGTCTGAGAAGCCTACGATGGCGTTGAGCGGCGTGCGGATCTCGTGGGTCATGTTGGCCAGGAAGGCGCTCTTCATGCGTCCGGAGTCCTCAGCACGGCTGGTCTCCAGCTTGAGGAGCTGCTGGGCCTGCATGAGGGCGGTCACGTCGCGGGCCACACCGAAGTAGGAGGTTATCTTGCCGTCTTTATTGTACTCAGGCACACCGCTGAGGGCATACCAGCACTCGTCGGGATTGGAGGGGAGGAAGCAGAAGTGGTGGATGGCATTGAAGTCCTCGCCCCGCTGCATCATGCCGATAATCTTCTGGTCTGCCACTTCACGCTCATCTTCATACATGGCGTTGACGTAGTCGTCGCGGCTCATCGTGTAGCCTTTCGCGCGCAGCGAACGGGAGAAGTGGATTTGGCGCATGGCGAGGTCAAAAGTCCAGACGAACATGTCTGACTTCTCCAGCAGGTACTGCAGGCGGTTCTCGTAGTCGTTGATGGCTGCATTGGTCTTCTCCATCTCCCGGTTGTGGCGCAGCTGTTCGAGATATACCTCGCGCTCGTTGGTGACCTCGCGGGCGGTAATCACGTAGTATTTCACCTCGTCCTTGTCGTCGCGGATAGGATTGACGCGCAGCTCAATGTATTTGTTGATGCCCAGCTCGGGTATGTAGGTATGCTGGCAGGCATGGAACTGCTCGCGGCTGTTGCGCGGATACTGGTCCTTGAAGAGGCCGGCATCGAAGAGCAGAGTCTTGTGGAACCAGAGCTCGGTCTCTTCGGTGACCTCGCAGAGCTTCCGCATGTTGTCGTTCATGTCGATGAGGTTGCCGTCTTTGTCGTAGAACGACATGGCGACGATGTTTGTCTGGAAGATCTGCATGTATTTCGCGCTGAGCTCGCTGTTGATGCGCTCGTCTTTGACCTGCTGGGTAATGTCGCGCACGGTATTGGTGATGTAGCGCGGCTTGAAGTCCACGTATTCGAGGCTTGCCAGTCCGCTCAGCCAGATCCAGTTGGGATCTTTGCGCGTGCCGATGTTCAGCTGCTTGGTGTAGCGGGCCTGCTGAAGCTCGCCGGAGACCAGCAAATCGACTTTCTTCTGGAAGTCTTCCTGGTCGCTCTTGTCGATTCGTGGCATGAACACTTCCCTCACCATCTCGCCTTCGGGCAGCAGATCGCCGTGGATGTTGTGGATGCGGCCCGTTGTGACGTCGATGGTGAACACGTAGTACTTACCCATGTTGAGCGCCTGTTCCATCATGTTGTTCAGGTCTTCCGTCTTGTGTACGGCCTGGCGCACACGGGCACGGACCAGGCGGGCCATGAGCACGCCGATGACGACAGCGATGATGGCGCCGGCGAGCACGATGAGGGCCATGGGCGACGTATCGTCGTGCTGGCGCTCGGGATGGAACCACTTGTCGCGCAGCGCCTCGAGGTCGCCGCTCTGTTCCAGACGGGCGTATTCATCGTCGATGGCGTCGATGAGTTCCTTGTCATATCCCACGATGCGTATCTCGCCGTCGGGGATGTCGATGGGCGAGACAAACATGGTGTCCATGGCCAGCTCCTTCTTCTTCCATTTTAGTGGTCCCTCGCCCCAGATGAAGTAGTCGTAGCGCCCCTCGCTGATGCCTGCCAGGGCTTCCTTGGGCGAGCGGTAGATGATGGGGATGTCGAGGTGGCGCTCGTCGACGATGCGGTTGGCGGCATAGTCGTTGAGTTTCAGTACGAGTGTGTCTTCGGGCGTGAAGTCATCGAGTGCCGTCACCTTCCTGGCGTCTGCGGCAGTGACAAGCTGCACCTTGTAGTAGTTCAGGATGTTGGTAGAGCGGATATACGGCCTGCCATGGAAGCGGTAGGTGGGGTCGATGATGAGATCGGCATCGCGGCGCTCAAAGGTCTGGGTGGCCTCGCTCCACTCGCGGAGGATGATGCGGTAGGGGATGTCGAGCTTCTTGAAGATCTTCTGTAGCAGTTCAATGTTGTAGCCTGCCGGCTCGCCCTCGTCGTTACTGTATTCATAAGGCGGGAAGTCCCAGTCGCTGGCAATAATGAGGGGATTGTCCTTCGTGTAGTCAAGATCGATCTGAGCGGAGGCAGGAAAGGTGAAAAGGTGAAAAAGTGAAAGGGTGAGAAGTATCGGCAGATACTTCGTCCACTTTTGCACCTTATTATATTTAATATATCTCTTTTCGTTCATAATCCTATTCTTTTCACTTTTTCACCTTTTTACCTTTACTCACGTTCTTTCTATTTCGATGGCCTTGCAGGGTACGGTGAACCAGACGGTGGTGCCCTTGCCCTCGTCGGACTTGATATTGATGGTGCCATTGAGCCGCTTGATGAGTTCGTTGCAGATGGCGAGTCCGAGGCCGGCACCATTATTGGCGCCTGTGACGAAGCGGTCGAAGATATTGCCTAAGGCTGATTCGGGGATACCGCAGCCCGTGTCTTCGACGGAGACGATGAGACTGTCGCCTAGGTAGTCGTAGCGCACGTTGACGGAACCTTTCTTCGTGTACTGCACTGCGTTGGTGACTATCTTGTCGATGATGATGCCCACATTCGAGCTGTCGATCTCGAGTATCAGTTTGCTGAAGGGGCTGACGACTGTATAATCGACGCCCGGCTTCCTCATGGCTGACCAGACGGACTCACATTGCATGACGATGGTCTTCGAGAAGTCGGTGATGCGCCTGTTGAACTCAATCATCTCTGCATCGAGTCTGGAAATGAACAGGATGTCGTTGATGAGTTTGAGCAGTTTGGCGGAGTTCTCCTTGATTTCCTGAATGAACACCACCTCGTCTTCCTGGCTGTGTTCCATCTGGAAGAGTTCTGCGAAACCTACCACGGTGTTCAGTGGCGTGCGGATCTCGAAGCTCATGTTATGGAGGAAGGCATTCTTCACCACTTCCACCTCTTGGGCACGAAGGGTCTCGGCAGCCAGTTTCTCCTCAATGGTCTTGATCTCACTGATGTCACGGCACATGCCAAAGTATTCCTTCACGCCTCCATGACCGTCGTACACGGGGATGAAGTGCAGCTGCAGGTACAGACGTCCCCCGCCGCCCTGTTTGCGCAGGGTGGTCTTGATATCGGCATGGATGGGCTTGGTGGTATAGCTGTCCATGCTCTTGATGATATTCAGGGCACGGCGCTGAGAACTCTCGTCGGTGAAGCTGAGGGCACGTGTCTGTGTCAGGGTGAACTGCACGTTGTTCGAGTCGTTGTAGATCGTCAGCATGTGGGTGTCAGGGTTGTAGCGGGCCATGCGGATGCCTCCCACGTTCATCACGTAGTCGATATTGCGGATGTAGTGGTTGATCTCGTCATTGCTCCGTTGCAACTCGCGGGCATTCTGCTTGATTTTATGGTATGACATGGCCACCTCGGTCACGTCGCGACCTGTGCCGAAGATGTTCAACAGACGGCCCTGGCTGTCGCGCACGGGTACCAATTTCAACTCATAGAACATCTGCGGACGGTGCAGGTGCTGGGGCAGGGAGCGGTCGTCGTTTGCAGGGAAAATTTGTGTGATGTGCATCGGCTCGAACGTGTCGAGGTTGATGCCTTCCATACCTAATACGCTCTTCAGGTGTATATGCTCCGCGGCTATGTCTTTCCGGCTCATGTGGAGGCCGTTGAGGGCCTTTTCGTTCATGTCAATGATGTATCCGTCGGCGTCGTACACCACCATGTCTATCATGGCAGAGTTGAAGACGGCTTGATAGCGCAGCATGCTGTCCTGTATGCGCAGCTGGCGCATCTGCTCGTTAGTGACATCCACTCGAGTGCCGAGAAGTTCGGTGGGCTTGCCGCTGCGGTCACGGCGCAGGACGCCGATGTCGACGTTGTAGTTGCGCTCGACGAAGTGATTATCCTTCTGTTCTCTGACTTTCAGGGTGATGTTGGCAGACTCCTTCCGTTGATGGACGATGTCGGAGAGAGCCTCGCGGAGTGTGTCAAAATCGTTCTGGCTGTAGCGGTTCACCGTCTCGTGCATGTGGAGCGTCTGCCGTGTCTTGCCGAACTCGTCGAGGAAATCGATGGTCTGTGTCAGCGTGTGGTACACCCACAGGCCTATCTCACTGGTGCTCAGCACGAGCGACAGACGATCGTTGCTCTGACGGATATCACGCGTCATCTGCCGCTCACGGATGCGGTAGTATGCATAGTAGGCGAGGAAGACCAAGGCGAGGGCAGCCAACACGGCGGCAATGTTCCATACCCATGCAGGAATGCCCGTGTCGGCATGTTCGGGATAGAACCACTTGTTGCGGATGGATTCCAGCTGGTCGTCGGCACTAAGCTCCGCGTAGACGCTGTCAATTTGGTCGAGCAGGTGGCGGTTCTTCGACATGAACTTATACTCGCCGGCTGGGATGTCGATGGGGGAGATGACCAGATTGTCGGTCTTGTATTTCCTCATGAGCCATTTCAGCGACATGGTGTTCCATATGATTACGCCTTGTTCGTCGGCACGCAGTTTCTGAATGGCTTCCTTCATGTCGTCGTAAGCCTTGACATCCTTCGTCCAGCCCTCGTCAATAATCATGTGGTGGCTGAAGCTGCCTTCGTGGACGATCACTTGATGGCCTTTCAGGTCCTTTCCCGTCCGCAGCACGACGTTAGACGACTGTGGCGACACCACGCTATGGGTGAACAGCTGGATGATGGTGTTGCTGTAGAGGGAGTTGCCTCTGGAGAAAGAGGCGTCCATACGCAGCATGAGGTCCGATTTGCCGTTCTTAAGGTCTGCCTGTGCCTCAAGGGTGGGCTTCAGCTTGACGATGAAGGGGATGTCGAGTCGCTTGAAGATCATCTTCAGCAGGTCGATGTTATATCCGTCAGGCTCGCCGTTCTCGTTCAGGAACACGTAGGGCCACAGGTCCCAGGCGTCCTCGTAGATCAGCGGGTGTTCTTCGGTGAACACCCTGACGCTGTCTTTCGTCTGGGCGGAGGCTGGAAAGGTGAAAAGGTGAAAAAGTGAAAGGGCGAAAAGTATCGGGAGATACTTCGTCCACTTTTGCACCTTATTATATATATTATATCTCTTTTCTTTCATAATTCTTTTGTTATTCACTTTTTCACCTTTTCACTTTTTCACCTTTTCTCGCAGGGGATGCGTATCCAGAATGTCGATCCGTGGCCTTCGCCTTCCGACTCGACACCTATGTCACCATGGCAGGCTTGGGCGATGGCCTGACAGATGGAGAGTCCGAGGCCTGTACCCTGGATGAAGTCGTTGAGCTTGACGAAACGCTCGAAGATCTTTGCCTGGTGCTCCTTGGGGATGCCGGCGCCCGTATCTTCGCAATAGATATACAATTCTCCTGTCTCCTCATACCGGTACCCCACCTTGATGTGGCCCTCGTTGGTGTACTTCACGGCATTGGTGACGAAGTTGGTGATGACCTGTTGTATGCGTGCATCGTCGAGAACGGTAATGAAGCTACTGTAGGGGTTGTCCTTGATGAACTCCACTCCCGGATTCTGGACGCGATCTTTCAGCGACTCGCAGACGTCGTCAAAACTCCTGGAGAAGTCTACCTCAGCAGGCTCGATACGTATGCCTCCGGTGTCGAGCGACGAGATAGCCAGGATGTCGTTGATCAGTCGCATGAGCATGTCGCAGTTGTTCATGATGACACGGATGATCTCCTGTTTCTCTTCCTGGGTAGAGAGCATGGGCAGCACGTCGGAGAAGCCTACGATGGAGTTTAGCGGCGTCCGGAGCTCGTGGGTCATGTTGGCCATGAATACCGATTTCAGGCGTCCTGAGTCGTTGGCACGCTCCGTCTCCTGTTTCAGCCGCTCCTGCTTCTCGATGAGGTCGTTCACGTTTCGCACGATGCCGTATGTGCCCAGCATCTCACCGTTCTCGTCGAAGAACGGCACGCTGTCGATGAAGTTCCACTGCATCTCATCACCCTCGTGGAAGAGGGGGTGCATTTTCGTGAGGTCGGTGCGCTGCACATTGAAATAGGTCTCGTAATCCGCCAGACCCTGACGGAAGGGGCTGTCGACGAAGTGCTCTATCAGCTTGTCGAAGCTCATCTTTCTGACCTCTGTGGTCATGCCCTTGTAGAACGTACAGGTGCGCTCGGCCCTCGAACAGCGGAAGAAGCGCATGTTGCAGGTGTCCATCAGATACTGGATCTCGTTCTCGTACTGACGGATGGCCTCGTTGGCCTGGCGTATGTCGTGACTGTTTTTCTTGCTCTGCAGGTAGAGCTCACGCTCCTGAGTGACGTCACGGATGGAGAAGGTGATGCAGTAGAGCTCGCCGTCGTCCTTGTAGATGGGGTGTACGCGCATCTCTGTGTAGCAGTTGACACCACGCTCGATGACGATACTCTTCGTGCAGAAATACAGCTCCTCCACGTGACGATTGTTCAGGAGGTCGCGGAAGGTAGGCATGTCGTACAGCGAACTTTCGTAGTAGTAAGGATCCTTTTCCGACTGGAACTTCAGTATCTCGCGCATCTTCTGGTTGGTGGTGAGCAGACGGCCGTCCTTGTCGTAGAAGGCCAGGCCTATCAGCGACTGCTCGAAGATACGGCGATACTTGTCGGCCATCTCCCGTTCTTCCTTCTCCATCAGGATCTGCTCCGTGCGGTCTGTCAGGGTGCAGAAAATGTGTATGGGCCGTATGGCTGCAGCATTGGCATACTCGGCGATGCCCTGGTCTTCCATATAGCGCCACTGTCTGAGTTTCTTCTCGCCGCTCATGTCCCAGCGGAACACACACTCGTCGGTCTCTGTCTCACCTGTTGCCAGGCGCTTGATGAACTCCTCGTAGATATGATGGTCGTCGGGGTGGATCATCTCAAAGCTCTCCTGATAGTCCATACCGCTGTCGGGCAGCAGATGGCCGTGGATATTGACAGCGTGCCGCTGTCGGAGATCGAACTTCACCACGTAGTTCTTGCCCATGTCGAGGGTGTGCTGCATGATGGCAGAGGTCTCCTTGATCTTGTCAACCCCCTGACGGATACGCAGCAGGCTGATACGGTTGACGGCCCAAGTTATCACGAAGGCGATACCAGTGACAACTACCATCAGCACCGACGAGACGTCGAGCGGTATGGCAGCCAGTATCCGGATATGTGACAATAGTATGATCATGTTCGTGTAACCTGATTATGTGATGATTTCCGTCTTCTTTTCCATCGCGGTCATCTCGCAGGGGATGATAACGTAGACGGCCGTGCCCTTGCCCTCCTCTGACTGGACCTCTATTGATCCTCCCATCTGTTCCACCGTCTCTTTGATGATGGCCATGTCCAGACCGGTGCCCTCGCGCTGGTTGTTCTCGTCTCTGACGAAACGGTCGAACACGTGTGGCAGGTCTTTCGCGCTCAAACCTTTGCTCGTGTCCTCGATGGTGATGTTCAGCTCACCATGGCGGTAGTCGTATTTGGTACGAATGCTGCCGGACATTGTCATTCGGGCAGCGTTGACGCACAATTTCTGGATTACCTCTCCGAGGTTCTGTTCGTCGATCTTGACCATCAGACGATTGTAAGGGTTATCCACCTGGATCTTCACGCCAGGGTTCAGAGAGCTCAGACCCATGTAGCAATAGCCTTCGAAGAGCGTGGCGAAGTCTGTTTCCTTATAATTGAACTCCACCATCTTCGCATCGAGGCGCGAGATGTAGAGAATGTCGTTGACCAGTGCCAGTAGCTCGTTGGTGTTGCGCTTGATCTCTTCAGAGAACACAGGCTCGTCCTCCACGTCGTGTGGCCCGTTGAAGAGTTGTGCGAATCCGATGACGGCATTCAGCGGCGTACGGATCTCGTAGCTCATGTTCAGCAGGAAGGTGTTCTTCAGCTCTTCCGTCTCTTGGGCCTTCTTCGTCTCCTTGATCAGCTGGCGCTCCGTGTAAACCATCTCCGTGTCATTGCGCAGCATGCCGAAGTAATGGCTGATGCGACCGTCTTTGCCCTCTACAGGCACCATGTTGAATGTGAGGAAGATGTTGCGGCCCTGCTCGTCGTGGAAACGGGTCTGTACGGTTGCCATGAAATTGCCTGGAGTGCGATGGTCCATACGGAGCAACAGTCCACGGGCCTTTCGCTGGTCTGATGGTGCCAGCAGTGAGGCACAGCGGATTTGCGAGAGACTGTATTGCACCTGGTTCAGGTCGCTGAATATCTTCAGCTCGTGGTTGTCAGGGTGGTAGTTGACGAACCGCACACCGCTCACCTTCAGCGAATAGTTAATGTTGTTGATATAGTTCTGGATATCCTTGGTGCGGTTTTCGAGTAGCAGGGCATCCTGTTGCTGACGGTGGTGCGAGTCGACCATGTCGGTGATGTCGCGCCCGGCGGCAATGATACCCAGCAACTGTTTGTCCTTGTCACGGACGGCAGAGACAGCACACTCGTAGTAGAACTTGCCTTTGACGGTCAACTCGGGTATCCGCTCGTCTTCCCGTTTCGTACGGTCGATGTCGGTAATTGACGACATCTGTATATTCTCTAAGTGGTCGTAGTCGAGGTCCCTGTATGAAGGAATATCGGTGATCTTCACCCTCCGTTTCATCAGGGCTTCGCGGCTGCCGATGCCGAAAGTCTCGCAGGCCTTGTCGTTAATGTCGGTCATATAACCGTCGGCACCGTAGTAGACCATGTCGACGAGCGACGAGTTGAAGACGGTGTGGTAGCGCAGGGCCATGTTGCGGGCCTTCTCCTTCCTCGACCTGTTCTCCGTGATGTCGCGCTGGGTGCCCAACAGCAGCTTGGCCCTGCCTTTCTTGTCGCGTTGCAGGATGGCCAGGTTGACCTTGTAGATACGTGGTGAGGATCCGTCTTCCGGCTTGCTGCCTCTGATGACAATGGGCTCTGGCTCCTTGTCGTTGTCGGGCAGGGCGATGACGGCCTTGTGCAACTGTGTGAACTCATTGCCGTCAAAAAACTGTGAGAAATCGATAGGCACGAAGGTCTTCTCCCCTTCTCCCTTCACAGACAGCAGGGTGTAGAGATGTCTGACGACATCGTATGTCCACACTTGCGTCTTGTTGGAGGTGAGCACGAGTCCCAGCTGTGTGTTCAGCTGCTGTGCCTGGGCGCTGACCTCCCGCTGGCGGTAATAGAACAACCTGTTGGAAAAGATCATCACAAACACGCTGATTATCAGTACGGCCACAAGATAGGCCGAGAGATGGTGCGAGTCGGCAATCGTCTCCATGTTCTCTTTCTGGGCAAACACCGTGAGGCTGACGGTTAGGAGCGTCGCGACGGCCAGAAGTCGTTGTCTGTTACTACTGCTCATCGGGTTTCAGGTAGTTACTGTCCGCAAAGATAGGTATTTCTGTTCAAATAACAAAATAAAAGTACAAAAAAAACGCAAATCACCCCGTTTTTGGGACGATTTGCGCCTTTATCGATAGGAAATTGGGTTTATAGCGGGTATTCATCGAAAGCATAGAGCACTGTCGAGAGGTAGCGCTCACCCGTGTCGGGCAGCAGGGCGACAATCTTCTTACCCTTGTTTTCCGGCCTCTGAGCGATCACTGAGGCACCAAAGGCAGCCGCTCCAGACGAGATGCCTACCAGCAGTCCCTCCTTCTGTGCCAGCTCACGGCCTGTGCGGATGGCGTCGTCGTTCTCAATGTCGAGCACCTCGTCGATCAGGTTGCCGTCGTAGGTCTTGGGCACAAAGCCTGCGCCGATGCCCTGGATCTTGTGGGGGCCGCTCTGGCCGCCGTTGAGCACAGGTGACGACTTGGGCTCTACTGCGATGATCTTCACGTTTGGATTCTTCTCTTTCAGATATTTCGCCACACCACTTACCGTGCCGCCGGTGCCTACGCCAGCCACGAAGATGTCGATCTCGCCGTCCGTCTGCTCCCAGAGTTCAGGACCGGTGGTCGCATAGTGCTTGGCGGGGTTGGCGGGGTTCTCAAACTGCTGGAGGATGATGCTTCCAGGGATGCTGTCGCGCAGCTGTTCGGCAGCTCTAATGGCACCCGGCATACCATCCTTGCCGCTCGTCAGCCTCACCTCTGCACCATAGGCCTTCACCAGGTTGCGGCGCTCCACACTCATCGTCTCAGGCATCGTTAGGATGAGCTTATAGCCCTTTACGGCACTCACTAAGGCCAATCCCACGCCAGTATTGCCGCTCGTCGGCTCGATGATGGTAGCACCGGGCTTCAGCAGTCCCTTCTTCTCTGCGTCCTCAATCATCGCTAAGGCGATACGGTCTTTCACACTGCCGCCAGGATTGAAGAATTCTACCTTGGCGATAATCGGAGTCTCAAGTCCCTTGGCCTCTGAGAACTTTGCCAGTTCCAGCAGCGGGGTGTTACCGATAAGCTCGGTCAGCTGTTTTGCAATCTTTGTCATAATCTTTTTCTTTTTTAATATGTTCTTATGTACTTTTGTCTTATCTGGGTGCAAAGGTACGGCGATTTCCGCTGCCGTGAAATCCCACACGTGGGCTATTCCGTATACCACAAATATGGTATTCTGTACCTTTTTCCCCTTACACCTTATTTATATATAGTGCGAAATACCCAAAAAAAGGTTAATTTTCACCGAGCGGCAGCAAATTCTTTAGTCTTCATTCTTCACTTTTCACTTCTTTTTCGTACTTTTGTCAACAGAAAATCTAAATCGTAAATGATATGATCGACGTTAAAGACACATTGAAGAAAAGTGAGGAACGCATGGAGATGGCTGCCATGTTCCTCGAAGACGAGCTCAACCGCATCCGTGCCGGTCGTGCCAACGTGGCCATCCTCGATGGCGTGAGAGTCGAGTCCTATGGCTCGAAAGTGCCTCTGAACCAGGTGGCAAACGTGAGTGTGCCCGATCCCCGTACTATCGCCATCAAGCCGTGGGACCGCAAGGAAATCCGTGCCATCGAGAAGGCCATCATGGATTCCGACGTGGGCATCACCCCCGAGAACAACGGCGAGGTGATCCGCCTCAACATCCCCATCCCCACCGAGGAGCGCCGTCGCGACCTCACCAAGCAGTGCGCCAAGATTGCCGAGAAGGCGAAGGTTGAGGTTCGCAACGTCCGCGGTGACATTAAGGACAAGCTGAAGAAGGCCATCAAGGACGGACTCTCCGAGGACAACGAGAAGGATGCCGAGCTGGAACTCCAGAAGATCCACGACAAGTACATCAAGAAGATCGACGAACTCCTTGCTGCAAAGAACAAGGAGATTATGACAGTTTAAGGGAACAGGTAAAAGTCCACTTTTACCTTTTTATGAGAGGACTCGTCATCAAAAACACAGGCAGCTGGTACACCGTCCAGACAGACGATGGCCAGCTGCTTGATTGTAAAGTCAAGGGCAATTTCCGTATCAAAGGCATACGGAGTACAAATCCTGTGGCTGTCGGAGACCGTGTGACTGTGAACGACGAATGCTGGATAGTTGACATCGAGGACCGTCGCAACTACATCATCCGCAAGAGTATCAACCTCTCGAAGCAGAGTCATATCATTGCCGCCAACGTCGATCAGGCATTGCTCGTCGTAACCGTCATCCGCCCTCAGACCTCTACCACGTTCATCGACCGCTTCCTCGCCTCGGCAGAGGCTTACCGCGTGCCCGTGGTGCTCGTGTTTAACAAAACCGACCTGCTCGACGCCGACGAGCTGCACTATCAGCAGATGCTCATCCGTCTCTACGAGACCGTTGGCTACGAGTGCAGGGTCGTTTCTGCCGAGACTGGTGAAGGCATTGACGCCCTCCTGCCAATGCTCCAGGATAAGATTACGCTGCTCAGCGGCAACAGCGGGGTGGGGAAGTCCACCCTCATCAACCGCCTCGTGCCCGGTGTCAACCTCCGTACGGCGGAGATTTCCGATGCTCATCTGACGGGCCAGCACACCACCACCTTCTCCGAGATGATTCCATTGGGCGGGGGATGGGTGATCGACACCCCGGGCATCAAAGGATTCGGTACCTTCGATATGGAGCCCGAAGAGCTCACATCCTATTTTAAGGAGATCTTCCGCTTCTCTCAGGACTGCCGCTTCTCCAACTGTACCCACACCCATGAGCCCGGCTGTGCCGTGCTCCAGGCCCTTGAGGACCACTACATCGCCCAGAGCCGCTACCAAAGCTATCTCTCCATGCTTAACGACAAGGATGATAGCAAATACCGTGAGGCATATTAGAAGTAATTTGACACTGTGTCAACGAGCAATTTTCTTTCCTCCGACGATGTAGATGCCGTGGGGCAGCCCGTCGAGCGAGGTGGTACCTTGGCGGATGAGTCGGCCGTTGAGGTCGTAGACGTTGCCGGAACGGAGGTCGGGAATGGTCTCGACGGTGCTGATGCCGTCGGGAGTGCCTGCGATGGCGGTGATGGCCAGCTTGGAGCAGGCGGGCATCTCTATGGAGAGCCGTGCGCCGGATACTTCACGTGTGGTGGTGGAGCCGTTGAGGGTCTCGACGATGCGCCAGCCGGCAATGGGCTGTTCGTCAGAGTTACTCTCAAGGCTGATAGTGCGTCCGGAGAAGAACTTGCCGTTGAATGTGGGCTGTGAAAGGGTAACGCCGTTGAAGCTGAGACTTGCGTCTTCCTCTGTCTCGGTGCTGACGGTGAGAGGAATGGGCGAGCCGAGGTCGTACTGCAATCCGATGTGCTTGTACATCTCTGACGTGCGCTTGCTGAGCCAGCTGCGGGCTTCGCCCAGGTCATTGTCGTAGACGGGCCACCAGGGGTTGCCGTAGACAGCGTCGTGATGATGGTCCCATTCGTATCTTAACAACTCGTACATGGGATCCCAGATGGCCCGTACGCCTTTCTCGTTGAGGAAGTCGCCCATGTAGATGCAGAGTCTGTCGATCATCTCGCGACGGAAGTCGGGGTCTTCCATGATGCTGCGGAAGAGTCGCGTCGAGGCTTCGGTGATGGAGAAGTTGATGTTCTTGTATTCGGCGTTGTTGGCATTGTAGTATTGCTTCAGGATGTTGTGCGTCGGCCGGTGACTATAGAGCCCCAGGGCGTAGTCGACGTCTTTGGCAATCCAGCGCCAGCGACCGTCGTCGGTACGCGGACGCCACATGACGTTGTTGTTGCCGGGGAAGTCGAGGTTGCAGAAGTAGAGGTTCATCGCCATGATGTCGATGTACTCCTCCAAGTCGATCCACTGGGCATACTCCTCGAGGGTGTGGCCCTTCTCCTTGTAGAATCTGGTGAAGGCGTTGTACTTGTCAATCGTGCCCTCTTTCAGCATGCCGTTCTCGATGAGGTCGATGTCTTCCAGGCCGTAGTTGGTGAGGATGTTGACCTCGTTGGCGCGCTCGCGGATGTTAAGGATGGCGTGGTACTGGCCGTTAATGTAGACGACGGCGGGGCGCCAGGCCTGCCAGTCGATAGGACAGTGGGCGGCCATGCTGCGCTGGCAGATGGCGTCGCGCATGTAGAGACCGTCGCGGTCGTTGCCGGCATTGCGGAGTACAATGGACTTGAAGTCGGTGACACCGGGCTTCTGGTCGGGGAAGAACTCATGATTGAAGGTCTTCGTGCCGAAGCGCTTGTTGGCGTAGAGGACCATCGACTTGCGGGAAGCGTCTCTTGACCATCCGCCGCTGATGCGGGTCTCGCAGAGCTGGTTCAG
>JAEEGK010015272.1_pt1 | contig 17048 bp, 8 predicted proteins | sample 8958771 | NCBI WGS metagenome assembly JAEEGK01 (sample SAMN16246547, study PRJNA631951) | gut metagenome | biome: gut microbiome; feature: rumen; material: SC-attached | host: Bos | place: Iran: Karaj | collected 2018-10 | reverse complement strand
ATCCGGTCGGCTCCTGCATCGGCATGAAGGGTTCCCGCATCCATGGGATTGTCCGTGAGCTGCGCAATGAGAACCTGGATGTCATCACCTACACGAACAATCCTGTGCTCTACATCCAGCGTGCGCTGAGTCCGGCCAGGATCAGCAGCATCGTGCTGAATGAGGAGGAAAAGACCGCCACCGCCTATCTCGCAAAGGACCAGGTGTCGTTCGCCATCGGACGTGGAGGCTGCAACATAAAGCTGGCAAACAAACTGACCGGATACGACATTGAGGTTATCCGTGAAGGTTCCGAGAACGAGAACGACGAGGATGTGGAATTGGGCGAGTTCAAGGACGAGATTGACGAATGGATCCTGAACGAGCTGCGCAAGGTCGGCTGCAACACCGCAAAGAATGTGTTGGAGATGAGCAAGGACGTGCTGCTGCACAGCACCGAGCTTGAGGAGGAGACCATCGACGAGGTGCTGCGGATACTGCGTTCAGAATTTGAGAACTAAAGGGCGGTACGGCAAAATTAATTCATAGTTAGGCATTAACGCAATAATAAGGAAGCATGGCAGATAAAATCAAAATACCGAGATTGGGAAAGGCAGCGTCGGAGTTCAATGTCTCCACTGCCACGATAGTCAGTTTTTTATTAAAGAAGGGATTTGAGATCAAAGACGAGCCGAACACAAAGCTGACGGAGGAGATGTATACGCTGCTTGTGGCCGAATACCAGAAGGAGAAGTCCATCAAGGAGAAATCGTCCGAAATAGATTTCGGCTCACGCAAAGCTGAGGCTTCCGAAGATGAACCCTCCAGTATCATCAAGAAAAAGGAACGGGAGCTGGAGCCGATTGCCAGCGGTGAAATCTTTATCAAGGACACCGGGCTTGGCCGTCCCATATCCAAGGAATCCGGTGCCGGTTTCATTCCGATTGAGACAAAGAAGCCGAAAGTGGTCACCAAGATTGACCTTGGAGATGAGAAACCGAAACGGCGCAAAGCGGCGGTGAAGAAGTCCGCAGATGTGACAGAACCGGCCAAAACTGAAGAAATCAGGACCGAAGAGGCCAAGACGGAAGAAATCCGGACCGAAGAGGTCAGGACTGAAGAGGTCAAGCAGCCGGCAGAGGAAAAGCCGGTTGTAAAACAGGCGGAAAAACCGGAGCCTGTGGTGGAAAAGACAGTTGAAGCTCCTGAAAAGCCTGCAGAGGAACAGACGCAACAGCCGGCAGAGCCGGAGCCGTCAGATTTGCCGGAGCCTGAGCAGACATCCGAACCGGAACAGACCTCCGAACCGGAGACAGAGCCGGAACCGGAACCCCCCAAGGTGGAGGTCTTCTCCTTAGCCAAGAATGTGGCCCGTCCGGCGCTGAAGACCATCGGCCATATCAATCTGGACGAATTGAACCAGAGCACAAAGCCGAAACGGAAGAGCAAGGAGGAGAGAAGAAAGGAACGCGACCAGAAACTGTCCGAACAGAGGAGGAAACAAAAGGAGACAAAGGAGCAGAGGTCCTCAAAGCCGCAGAAGGAGCAGAAGAAGAGCGAAGCCGCGTCCGCACCGGCGGAGGCCGCAAAGGCGGACAACTTCCTGAAGACCGAATATACGCGGCTGGCCGGCACCAAGGTCATATCACATATCGACCTGGACGCCACCAAACCGAAACGCGAAAAGTCGGACGCTTCGTCGGCATCCGATTCGGAAGGCGGCAAGAAAAAGCGCAAGCGCATCAAAACCTCCTCCTATTCCGGCAATGAGAAATCCGCCGCATCGTTCGGTGAAAAGGAGCGCTCCTCCAAATCCAAATCAAAGGAGAAGAAGGGCAAATACAAGGTCGATTTCACCGAAGAGGACATTGTGGAGCAGATCCGCAAGACCTATTCCGGCATGGCGCCTGTGAAGAAGAGCCAGGCCTCGAAGCACCGCAAGGAGAAACGCGAGCACATCCAGCACGAGATGATGGAGGAGATGGAGCGCAACGAACAGGAGAAGAGCGTGCTGAAGGTGACGGAGTTCATCACCGCCAACGAACTGGCAATAATGATGAACAAACCTGTCACGGACATCATTTCCGTATGTATGAGCTTGGGTTTGGCGGTGGCCATCAACCAGCGGCTTTCGGCGGAGACAATCTCCCTGCTGGCCGAGAACTACGGCTTCACCGTCCAGTTTGTCGGACTGGAGGAGGAGGAGGAGAAACCGCAGGACCGCGAGGAGGATCTGGTGCCGCGCGCGCCCATCATCACAGTGATGGGTCATGTGGACCACGGAAAGACCTCCCTGTTGGACTATATCCGCAACACCAACGTGATTCAGGGCGAGGCGGGTGGTATAACACAGCATATCGGCGCCTATGAGGTGAAGGTGGGCGACAAGTCCATCACATTCCTCGACACGCCGGGTCATGAGGCGTTCACCGCAATGCGTGCCCGCGGAGCCAGCATCACCGACATTGTCATCATCGTGATTGCCGCTGACGACCAGATCATGCCGCAGACCATCGAGGCCATCAACCATGCGCAGGCCGCCGGTGTCCCCATGATTTTTGCAATAAACAAGATAGACAAGCCGGGCGCCGATCCGGAGAAGATCCGTGCCGCGCTGGCCAACATGAACATCCTTGTGGAGGAATGGGGAGGCAAGGTCCAGAGCCAGGACATCTCCGCCAAGAAGGGCACCAATGTGGACCTGCTGCTTGAAAAGGTTCTGATTGAAGCCGAGATGCTCGACCTGAAGGCCAATCCGAAGGCCGAGCCGACAGGCACTGTCATCGAGTCTTCATTGGACAAGGGGCGCGGATATGTGGCCAAGATTCTGGTGCAGAACGGCACCCTGCGGACGGGCGACATCATCGCCGCCGGCACCAGCTACGGTAAAATCAGGGCGATGTACAACGAAAAGAACCAGATTGTGAAGGAGGCCGGACCCTCCGTGCCGGTGTTGCTGCTCGGAATGAACAGCGCACCGCAGGCAGGCGACACCTTCCGCACATATAAGACCGACAAGGAGGCGAGAGCCATTGTCAACAAGCGTTCCCAGCTGCTGCGCGAGCAGGGGCTGCGCACGCAGAAGCACATCACGCTGGACGAGCTTGGCCGCCGTATAGCCGTGGGCGACTTCCAGGAGCTGAACGTCATTGTAAAGGGCGATGTGGACGGTTCAATCGAGGCGTTGTCCGACGAAATCCTGAAGCTCTCCACCGCCGATGTCCAGGTGAATGTGATCCACAAGTCGGTGGGTCAGGTGACCGAATCGGATGTGCTGCTGGCTTCGGCTTCGAACGCAATCATCATCGCCTTCCAGGTGCGGCCCTCTTCCGGTGCCAAGCGGGTGGCGGAGCAGGAGCAGGTGGACATCCGCGTCTATTCCGTCATCTATTCCGCCATCGACGACCTTAAGGCTGCAATCGCCGGAATGAAGGCGCCTGAGGTGAAGGAGCAGGTGGTTGCCAACCTGGAGGTGCGGGAGACCTTCCGCATTTCGAAGGTGGGCGTCATCGCCGGATGCTATGTGCTGGACGGCAAAATCCAACGTTCCTCCAAGGTGCGCGTGATCCGCGACGGCATTGTTATCCATGACAACGGCCGCCTTGGTTCGCTCAAGCGTTTCAAGGATGACGCCAAGGAGGTGACTGCCGGACTGGAGTGCGGTCTGAATATTGAAAGTTTCAACGACGTGGTGGTCGGCGACCAGATTGAGGCCTACGAGGAGGTTGAGGTGCCGGCACCGGTCAAGTAAAGGAAAAAGTTTGCAAGCATGTATACAGAATCACAATACAAACGCTATACTGTAACCACAGCCCTTCCCTATGCCAACGGGCCGGTGCATATCGGGCACCTGGCGGGGGTTTATGTGCCCGCCGACATCTATGTGCGCTATCTGCGGGCGATGGGAGAGGATGTCCTCTTTATCGGCGGCTCGGACGAGCACGGCGTGCCAATCACCATCAAGGCGCGAAAGGAGGGCTGCACCCCGCAGGACATTGTGGACCGTTACCACAAGATTATCAAGGAATCATTTGCAGAGCTGGGCATTTCGTTCGACATTTACAGCCGCACCAGCTGCAAGGAGCATCACGAGACGGCCGCCGCCTATTTCAAGAAGCTTTATGAGGCGGGAAAGTTCATTGAAAAAACCTCCCTGCAATATTATGACGAGGAGGCGCACCAGTTCCTGGCCGACCGCTACATCACAGGCACCTGCCCCCACTGCGGCAACGAAAACGCCTATGGCGACCAGTGCGAGGCATGCGGAACATCATTGAATCCGACCGACCTGATCAACCCGAAATCGGCCTTGAGCGGCTCGCAGCCGGTGATGAGGGAGACCAGACACTGGTTCCTGCCGTTGGACAAGGATGAGCCGTGGCTGCGCCAATGGATTCTCGAAGGTCACAAGGATTGGAAAACCAACGTGTACGGCCAGTGCAAATCCTGGATTGACGCCGGTCTGCAGCCCCGTGCGGTCACACGTGACCTCGACTGGGGTGTGAAGGTGCCGATCGAAGGTGCGGACGGCAAGGTGCTTTACGTCTGGTTCGACGCGCCGATCGGATACATAAGCTTTACAAGGCAGCTGAAGGGCGACGATTGGGAGAAATGGTGGAAGGATCAGGAGACCAAGTTAGTGCATTTCATCGGCAAGGATAACATTGTCTTCCACTGCATCATTTTCCCTTCGATGCTCCATGCCGACGGCAGCTATATCCTGCCGGCCAATGTGCCTGCCAACGAGTTCCTGAATCTGGAAGGGGACAAGATTTCCACCTCAAGGAACTGGGCGGTCTGGCTGCACGAATACCTGAAGGATTTCCCCGGCAAGCAGGATGTGCTGCGCTACGTGTTATGCAGCAATGCGCCGGAGACCAAGGACAACGATTTCACCTGGAAGGATTTCCAACTGAAGAACAACAGCGAGCTGGTGGCCATTTTCGGCAATTTTGTCCATCGCACCTTAGTGCTGACGCACAAGTATAATGGCGGAAAAGTCCCGGCAGCAGGCACTGCCGGCGAACTGGAACTGCAGCTGGTGAAGGAGATGGAGAGCTTTCCGGAGCGCATCGGACGCGCCATCGAGACATACCATTTCCGCGATGCGTTGGCCGAAATGATGAACCTGGCCCGTCTGGGCAACAAATACCTGACCGAGACGGAGCCGTGGAAAAGGATAAAGGAGAATCCCGATGAGGCGATGACGGCGTTGCACTATTCGCTGCAGATTTGCGCAAACCTTGCGATTCTTTGCCGTCCTTTCCTCCCGTTCACGGCGGAAAAGCTGTCCCGGATGCTGCATCTGGAGGCGGCGGACTGGCAGGCTGCCGGAAGTGCGCGGCTGCTGCCTGAGGGCGGGCTGCTGGAGACACCCGAACTGCTGTTCGAAAAGGTTGAGGACACGGCCATTGACGCCCAAATGCAACGGTTGGCCGACACAAAGCTTGCGAACGAACAGCAGGCATGGAAGCCTGAACCATATAAGGAAAAGGTGAGTTTCGAGGATTTCCAGAAGGTGGACATCAGGGTCGGCACGGTGCTGGAATGCACCAAAGTGCCCAAGGCTGACAAGCTGCTGCAATTCCTCATTGATGATGGGGACAAGCGCCGCACCATCGTTTCAGGCATCGCCCAGTCCTATCCCGAACCGGAAAAGTTAGTGGGCCTGCAGGTCTGTTTCATCGCCAATTTCGAGCCGCGCAAGCTCAAGGGGGTGGTCAGTGAAGGGATGCTGCTTTCAGCCGCCGACAAGGACGGCAGGCTGGTGCTGCTTACAACCCAATCACCTGTAACTGCCGGCGTCAGTGTCGGATAACGGTAACTAAGAGGCGTGATGGAGGAGGATGTTTTTGAAGAATACCGGCAGATTTTTTACGATTATCTGGAAAAAAAAGGTTTGAGCCGCACTTCGGAACGTTTTGCCGTCCTGCGCGAAGCATGCAGATGCGGCGGACATTTTGATGTGGAGGCGCTGCATGCCGGACTGACGCAGAAAACATATCAGGTGAGCCGTACAACATTGTACCACACGCTGGAACTGATGGAGGATTGCGGACTCGTGCGCAAACTCCGGTTCGATACCGGCGCAGCAGTGTATGAGTGCGCATTCCGGAGAGCCATGCATGACCACATACTGCTCTCTGATGGCAAAGGCTGCATTGAGTTTTCCGACCCGCGCATTGATGATGTAATCCGCTCGTTGGAGGAGGAGCACCATGTCCGTATCAAGGGGCGTACCATAATCTTCTACGCGGAGACGGTGTGAGGGCCTGAATTTTTTGTGACAGAAACATTAATACTGGATAAATATGAAACGTTTGTGTATTTTATTGTGTGCAGTGCTGCTGTCAGGCGGTACCATGGCGCAGGACACCTGGCAAAAGGCTGTCCGGCTACAGAACGGCGTGTGGCCAAAGCAGGATTCTGTGGCGAAAAACATTAGGGATGACTATTATTACCGTCTGGACATCAAGGGGGAATCATATCTTGATATAGAGATGGCGCTCATTTCTATGGCAGGAGGCAGCAGCTCATTCATCGACATGAGTTTCTACCGGCTTAATGCGGACAGCACACTCGAGAAAATATGGATGTCCGGCGGGTCAAGCAGTGACAGGGCGTTCGGAAGCAGGGTAGGGGACACGCTGCGCTGGCGTTTCACCAAGCGTTCCGACGGCACATATTTCCTGCGTGTGAACAGGGCAAGCACAGCTGCATCCTCATTCAAGGTGCGTTATCTTTGGGACGGTGGAGCCGGTTATCCGAACGATCCGGAACCTAATAACGACTATTTCCATGCTGTTGAAATCAAAAACGGTGTCACCGCATACGGACATATCGGGTTTGAAAACCATGACTCCTCCACCCAGGATTTTTACGACTGCTATAAGTTCACTGTCAGGAATGACTGCGATGTGAAGTTGGAGTTCCACATCACGCCATGCCCCGGCACAAATGGGGACAACATACGTCTTGACATGGACGGCTGGCAGTTCCTGTATGGTGACAGCACTTTCAGCAACGTGTTCATCGGAGGATGGAGGAATGACAACAATTATGGTGTGTTTGACACTGTGAAACGGGTGCGGTTCAAGGGCTTGTCGGCAGGCACCTATTACTTCCGCATCTACCCTTACGTCGGTTTTGGCTATTACAATCTGAAGCTGACTGTTGACGAATACAATGTGCCGGATGATCCGGAGGAGAACGACAACTACCTGCAGGCCGTTCCGCTGGTACCGGGCAAGACAACATACGGCCATGTCGGATTTTTCGACAAGGACCGTTTGCAGCATGACTATTACGACTGCTATAAGTTTACTGTAGAGAAGGACTGTGACGTGCGTCTGCTTGCCAATATCCGGCCAAAGGGCGAAGGGGATTGCCGCTTTGAAATGGACGGTTGGCAGATACGTTACGGTGACAGCATTTTCGGCAACACTCCTGTTGGCGGATGGAGGAATGACAACAATTATGGTGTGTTCGACACGGTAAAGCGGTACCGTTACATGGGACTTTCGGCAGGTACCTATTATTTCCGTGTGAGCCCCTCCGTGGGACTATGCACGTATGATTTGAAGTTGGATACATTCAATTACGGCGAGCCGTCCGATGCTGAACCGAATGACGAGTTCATACAGGCGCTGCCGGTGAAACCGGGTGACACCATGTACGGCCATGCCGGTTTCTATGACCAGACCCGGATGGAGTATGACTATAATGACGCATATAAGCTTACAGTGGATAAGGACTGTAATATCAGTGCGGTCTTCAATATCAGACACAAGGGGGAGGGGGACTGCCGTTTCGATTGGAGCTCCTTACATTATATGATGCCGGACAGTTCGTTTGTATATTATCGCGGACTGAACGGCGACTACCAGTCGGTGTGGGACACTCTCAAGCGTGCCCGGTCGATGGGTGTTGGCAAGGGAACCTATTTTTTCCGGATAACACCGTCCGTAGGTATCGCCACATATGATTTCAATATTAGTTTGGAATATCCTGAAATAGGCAGCGATGCCGAACCGAACGACACCTGGGCGCAGGCAACCGCCTTGCGGGAGGGGGACACCGCTTTCGGCCATATCGGATATGACGGTGCCATGGACAGCACTGGCTACTATCAGGATAAGGAGGACTGGTACATTGTGACGCTGCCTTCAAACGGCTCCATCAATGTCTTGTCCCAGTGCTATCCCGGAAGCGGCCATGGCAGTGTGCTGGATGACAAGTTGGGACTCTATTTCAAGCTTTATCAGGTGGATGAGGGTGTAGTTGATGAAATAGGCTCATTGTCCGGACCATCCACTTGGGAAAAGGTGGACACGATGACCTATAATTGGAAAACAACTTTGGGCAAGGGCACCTATTTCCTACAGGTTTCCCCAAGGGGAGGTTACGGCCAGTACAAGTTCGTGTATGAAACCCGTCCTGCACCTGTAGCCGATTTTGATTTTGTGCAGCGCATTAACGACAAGGGGCAGACCGAAGTATGCTTCATCAACAGGACAACTGGCAATGCGACCAAATATTACTGGAAATATGACGGGAGCAGTTGGAACTACACCTACAATGCTAACCCAACCGTGGTGTATTCCACATCCGGTGTGCGTGAGGTGATGCTGATCGCCTACGGTACTGAGGGTAACGACACTGTTGTCAAATATGTGGAGGTTAACGGCCTGCAGCGTGTGGAGTCTCCGAAGGCAGGCCAGGGGGATGTCACGCTGAAATTCTATGCCGGCGGTATTCAGAAAAAAGACACCTTCCTTCTGGAAAAGGGCGGTATGGAATATGCAGGCACACTGCTGCGCGAAGTGAGGAAGGGGTGTGTTGAGCTGCGTTTCCATCTGCATGCCGCCCCTGTGGGGAAATACTCCGCCATTATCCGCCACAGCAATGGCAGCGAAATGCGTTTGGATAACGCCTTTGAACTTGAGGCCGCTGTGGAGCCGGAAATATATGTTGATCTGCTTGGCTTGGACAAAATGCTGTATAACCGTTGGCAGGATTATACTGCCGTCATCGGCAACAAGGGCAATGTGGATGCCTATAACCGGACATTGTGGATTGTCACGCCGCACGATTCTAACTGCCACATCCAGCTGCGCAACGTCTCCTTCATTATGCCAAAGGGTGACACCTTGCAGTGGGTGAAGGATATCCCGCCATATCTGATATACGACAGCCTGGAACCCGGCGGCGGCCCGGTCCGCGTTTATCCGCTGATGTTCTCCGTGATTCCTGCGGGCAGCGAAGTTGAGGTTCATTTCCGCATGGCATCGGACAAGAGCGAGCGCATAGGGGTGTTCTCTACCGATCCGTTCGTGACCGAAAGCCTGCTGAAGGATTACGACAGCTACGAAAGCTGTGTGGCCTGGACTATTGCCAAATATGTGGCCGAAAAGGCGGTGGGCTTCCTGTTGGATGAGATTCCCGGTGCAGGTTGTGTGAAGGATGTGATCAAGTTCACCTACCAGACAACCGAATCCACGGTGGAGGGCAACATACAGGCTGGCAGCCTGGCCTGGAGCGTGGCCACCACAGCATGGAGCTGCGCCAAGGATTTTGTCGGGCCGCTCAAAGCCTACAAGATGACCTGCGACATAATTGACCTGATGATTGACATTGCCGACAATTACAGTGCCGACAAGGATTGTCAGAAGTACAAGAAGAAGAACGGCAAGAACAAGAATGTGCGGGCCGTCTCCTCAATGGATCCGAATGAAATCAGCGGTCCTGCCGGTTTTGGCGAATATAATGATGTCTGCAAGCAGGATTTCTCCTATACCATCATGTTTGAGAACAAGGCTTCCGCCAGCGCACCGGCGCAGGAGGTGGTGGTCACCGACACGCTTGACCGGACTAAGTTCGATTTTTCCGGCATCCGTTTCAATTCGTTCAGCATCGGGGATTCCATATATACGGTACAGCAGTCTGGGCTGGCTTTCGCCACCGAACTGGACTGGGATTCCGTCATCGTACGCATATCCGGACGTATGGACACGGTTTCGGGTGTTGTCTCCTGGCAGTTTGTGACTCTGGACAAAAATAACCGTGGGCAGGTTTCCGACCCCGATGACGGTTTCCTTAAGCCGAACAAAAATGCTCCCGAGGGAGAGGGCTCCGTCAGTTTCACCATCCCGTTGAAGGCTCATGTGAAGGACGGGGATGTTGTTGAAAACCGTGCGGTGATTGTTTTTGATGCCAATGCGCCCATCAGCACCAACATTTACAGCAACCGCATTGATGAGAACAGACCGTCAAGCGCCATTGCCCGCGTGGCGGAGGCGGAAGGCGGAAAGGATGAATACACCCTTTATTTCTCTGGGAGTGATAACGGCAGCGGTGTCTTTTTCTACAGCCTGTCGGTGTCGGTGAACGGCGGGGACACTCAGTTGCTTTCGGGGCACATCACGGGTGACAGCTACACGATGCCGTTGCATAAGGATTCCGTATACCGCTTTTTCCTGCTGGCCACCGACAGCCTTTTCCATCAGGAGGAGGTGAAAAGTGCGCCTGACCTGGTGCTAAATGGCGACGGTATTGCCTGCTTTGATGAGGACAATGCAAATACGCCGTTGCGTATGCGGCTGAATCCGAATCCTGCACGGCAGCGGACCAATATCACATTTGCTGTCCGTGCAGCCGGTGAAACCTGTGTGGAAATCTATAATATGCTTGGTGTCCGCGTTGCGGAGAGGAATTTGGGCTATCGTGAGGCAGGGATGCATCAGGAGGTTCTGGATTTGTCCGCACTTCCTCAAGGTCTTTATGCGGTGCGTCTGCGCTGCGGGCAGCATGTGTGCAACGGAAAGGTGGCGGTGCGGTAGCTCCGCCGCCTTCACTCCTTTTCCAGTTTCTGGTAAGTTTTGAGCCAGCGTTCGGGCAGTTCGTCCATACAGGCGGTTTCGTAATCCTCTTTGGAGCAGGGGATCAGATACATGCGTTCATACTTGGATTTTTTGTCCGCACAAGGCACCTCCATCCACCAAAGATGGCTGATTTTGCTTTCGTAAAAGCGGATCTGGTACAGCCGCTGCTGGATCTCCACAATGTATTCGGTGAAATTTTCGCGCATCAGGTCTGGCTGGTCATCACGCCGCAGGCTGAAACCGTCCAGAAAATACCAGAGCATCTCGGCGATAAGGCGTGCGCTCTGTCCGGCGATGTCGCAGCCGGGATTGTATTCGTAAACACCGAATGAGCTGACACGGGATGAGGCGCCTGCAAAGCGTGAAAGCATACATATCTCCTTTCCTGTCAATCCGTTGGGGGAGGCATGGCGGCAACCGGGCGCATCTGCGAAGCGTACAGCGGCCATGTCCACGCTAACAATGCCGGCTTCGCGGATCAGCGGTTCGCATTTCAGAATGTCCTCCTGAACGATGCCCAGACGGCAGGTGTCGAAACGCAGTTTTTCCATCAGGGCGACATCATCCGGGCTCACGAAGTAGCTCTGGTATCCGATATTGCTGTAATTGAACAGGTAACTTGGCTGTCGCAGGATAATTTTATGGAAAAAGGCATTGGATTCCTGCTCGGAAAGTTTGGCGCCGATGTCAAAACAAGGGTCAATGGCAGTGATGTTCACAACCTCCTGCCGCTGCTCGTAGGCCAGATAGTTGGCGTATGTCAGATCCTGGCTCCCGCCCAGAATAACAGGAACAATCCCTGCATCAAGAAGCTGTCCCAGCAGGTCGGCAAGGGCATGGTAGGTGTCCTCGCATTCCCTGCCCACACGAAGGTTGCCGAGATCGGCGGTTTCCGGCATGTCCGGCATACGGAAAAGTTGGTAGAACTGTTTGCGGATCTCGTCCGGAGCCATGGAGCAGCCCACGTTGTCATAGGCGTTACGCTCCTCCGGCACACCGATGACTGCAATCCGTACATTGTCCAGGTCCGGCAGACCCTTCTCCGCAGTATGGATGTGCAGGCGGCTTCCGATCCGGTTCTTGTCGGCGGAGCGGGCGAAAAATTCCAGATCATCCAGCGAAAGCGGTTCCAGATAGTTCTCCAAATTTTCCATCAGCGTTTCCGTTTGGCGGTTTTTCCCGGTGCCCTCTGGTCTGCTGTCTGCACAATTTCCAGGCATTGGCTGTAGGTCATCTTTCCGGCCTCGCTCCCCTTGGGCAGCCTGTAGTTTTGGTTGTTGTATGATATGTATGCGCCGAACCGCCCTTTGAGTATTCTCATCTTTTCGTCCTCTTCAAAGCGGCGGAGGATGTTCTTTTCCTCATATTTCCGGATTACCTCCTTGGCCTGTTCCAAACTGACAGTATGGATGTCCGTTCCTTTTGGCAGGGCGAAGAAATGTTTTTTGTAAAGGATATAGGGGCCGAAACGTCCCACTGCGACGGAAAGCGGGTCGCCTTCCCATTCGCCGATTATGCAGGCTGCCTTGTCCTGGTCTGATTTCTTTTTGGCCTCCATGATTTCAATGCATCGCTCAGGTGAGATGATGCGGAGGTCTTCCGTCTTCGGTATGGCGTAGAATTTTCCGTCGTATTGCACATATGGGCCGTAGCGGCCTATGTTCACAACCAATGGCAGGCCGTTGTGGGTGCCGACCGTGCGCGGAAGCTTGAACAGATCCATCGCCTCCTCAAAGGTGATGGTGTCAATGCTCTGGTGCGGCAGCAGCTTGGCGAAACTTAGCGTGTCCTCGCTGTTGGAGCGTCCCATCTGCACCACAGCACCGTAGCGGGCCAGCTTGGCGTACACGTTTCGTCCTGAAACCGGATCCACACCCAACAGCCGTTCGCCGCTTGCCTTTTCCGAAGTTTCGAGTGTGGTTGTGATGGTTTGGTGGAAGTCCTTGTAGAAATCGGCAATCATCTTTTTCCATTCCTTTTTTCCCTGGGCTATTTTGTCAAAATCCTTCTCCACGCTGGCGGTGAACTGGTAGTCCATGATTTTTTCGAAATGGTCGTTCAGGAAACTGTTGACCACGTTGCCGATATCCGTCGGAAGAAGTTTGCCCTTCTCATAGCCGATTTTCTCCTTTTTGCTGCTGACGGTGATTTTCCCTTTTTTGCATGTAAGTATGCGGTATTCACGTTCGCTGCCCTCCTTGTTGCCCTTCTGCACATAGTTCCGTTTCTGGATGGTGGAGATGATGGGGGCGTATGTTGAGGGACGGCCGATGCCCAATTCCTCCAGTTTGTGGACAAGACTGGCCTCTGTATAGCGGTAGGGCGGCATGGTGTGTTTTTCGGTGGCCTGGACCTGCTCCTGTTCCAGAAGCATCCCTTGGCTCAGGGCGGGAAGCTCGCGGCTCTCCTCCTCCGGCTGGTCTCCTTGTGACTCCTTGTACACTTTCAGGAATCCGTCAAACAGCAGCACTTCGCCTTCGCTGATGAAATATTCCTCCAGGTCGGGGCTGGTGATGGTGACGGTGGTCTTTTCCAGCTTGGCATCCGCCATTTGGGATGCTAAGGTGCGTTTCCAGATGAGCTGATAGAGCCGTTCCGCCTGATTGTCGCCGGCTGAAATTGAATGGGTGTTCATGTAGGTGGGGCGGATGGCTTCGTGTGCCTCCTGCGCCCCTTTGGTTTTCGTGGTATATTTGCGTCTTTTGGCATATTTCTCCCCATAGTTCCGGATGATTTCCGCTTCGGAGGTGGCCAGGGCAAGGTCGGAAAGGTTGACGGAGTCCGTACGCATGTAGGTGATATGCCCCGATTCGTACAACTGCTGTGCGACCGACATGGTGCGTGCGACCGACATGCCCAGCTTCCGGGCCGCCTCCTGCTGCAGGGTGGCGGTGGTGAAGGGCGGTGCGGGAACGCGCTTTACGGGCTGGTTCTCCACCGCTTTCACGGTAAATTGGGCGCTTTTGCATTTCTCAAGGAAGGCACTTGCCTCATCTTCTGTGCGGAAACGGGTGTTCAGTTCCGCTTCAAACGGCACGCTGTCTCCGGAAGTGCGGAAGGTGCCCACCACCTTGTAGAAGCATTCCGGCTCGAAATGGTTAATTTCCTTCTCACGTTCCACCACTAACCTTACAGCCACCGACTGCACCCTTCCGGCTGACAGGGACGGGCGCACTTTGCGCCACAGCACCGGCGAGAGTTCGAAGCCGACCAGCCTGTCCAGCACCCTGCGCGCCTGTTGGGCGTTAACAAGGTTGAAGTCCAGATCCCTTGGGTTCGCGATGGCCTCTTCAATGGCTTTTTTTGTGATTTCGTGGAAGGCGATACGTCTCGTTTTTTCTACAGGATATTTCAGTTCGTCCAGCAGATGCCACGAAATGGCCTCTCCTTCGCGGTCCTCATCAGTGGCGAGCCAGATGACATCGGACTCGTTGCCCAACTTTTTCAACTCAGCGATAATCTTCTGTTTGTTTGGCAGAATTTCATATTGCGGGGCAAATTGGTTGTCAATGTCAATGCCGATCTTTTTTTCCGGGAGATCCCGTATGTGACCCATGGAAGAGCGTACAGTATAATCTTTCCCTAAAAATTTCTCGATGGTTTTGGCCTTGGCCGGTGACTCGACAATGACTAGATTCTTGCTCATAAAAACAGTTTAAAAAAATCGGCTGCAAAAGTACAATATATTAATGTATGTTTTTCGGATTCCGGAGCAAAAAAATAAACAGCGTATTGTTCGTGAGTGTAAACTGCTGCCGTTCCGGATGTTCGGATGTTTTTTTGCCGGATGCCCCGCTGTCGTAAAAAAAGAAAGCGTCTGATATCAGACGCTTTCAAGGTGGTGCTGACTGGAATTGAACCAGTGACCTACGGATTTTCAGTCCGGCGCTCTACCTACTGAGCTACAGCACCGCGCTTTTTTGAGTTTGCAAAGGTAGACAATTTTCAAATACGAACCGATAGTTTTGCAATAATTTTTTCTAACCCTTAAAATCAGTTGGTTATATTAAAAAATAACAAAAACAACTGCCTAATAAGCCGGATTCTGTAACCGGATTTCTCCGGTTTCTGTCATTTATCTGGGACATTTGTCGCCAAATGCCTCTATCGACCTACCCTCCGGGATCGGACGAGCAGCCCTCAAACCCCGGTTTACATGGTCTTTCAACCCATAAGGTTTACCGCACCGGACAGTCACCTGCCGGTGTGTGAGCCCTTACCTCACATTTTCACCCTTACCCTTGCGGGCGGTATATTTTCTGTGGCACTTGCTGTACTTGTCGCCAAGCCCTTCCCGTTAGGAAGTATGGTGCTCTGTGTTGTCCGGACTTTCCTCTCCGCACCGGGCGGAGCGACAGAATGGGCAGTTGTTTTTGTAGCGTTACAGGAAATCCACCGCGCCTTTCCCTTCCCGTGTCACCTCAATCTCCCCGTCCAGGCAGCGGATGACTGTTGAGGGCTCGTGGCCGCCGAATCCGCCGTCAATCACGATGTCCACCAGGTCGCGGTAGCGTTCGTAGATGAGTTCGGGGTCGGTCTCGTACTCCACAATCGGATCCTTCTCCTTTACGGAGGCGTTCAGGATGGGGTTGCCCAGCATCGCCACAATTGAGCGGGTGATGTTGTTGTCAGGGATACGGATGCCGACGGTCTTTTTTTTCTGGATCATCTTGGGAACCCTGCTGTTGGCCTCCAGCACAAATGTGTAGGGGCCTGGCAGCAGCTGCCGCATCAGCTTGAACACACGGTTGTCCAAAGGGCGGCAGTAGTCCGAAAGATGGCTCAAATCGGAGCAGATGAAGGAAAAGTTGGATTTTTCCCGTTTTTTGTGTGTCAAAGAGCAGAGGCGGTCCAGTGCCTTCGGCTGAAAGAGGTCGCACCCGATGCCATAGACGGTGTCGGTGGGGTAGATGATGATGCCCCCGTCCTGCAGGCATTCCACCACCTGCTTGATCTGCTTTTCGTTGGGGTTCTCCTCGTACAGTTTCAAAAACATTTTCGCACCTTTTTACAAAAAAAGGGTAAGCTACTCATATCGCATCGCTCAACCATTTTACCCTTGCTGCCTTCCGACCCTGGGGGAGTTCAACAGGAGCAGATCGTATAAGACTTACCCGAATGCAAAAGTAGACAATTTCCGGATACCTTTTGTTACTTCCGCCGAAATTTTTTTGCATGCGTATAATTGTTTTGTATATAAAAAAGCAGTACCTTTGCAAAAAAAATGGAAGTGGATGAAAATAAATACAAAGGAAAATACCGTTTAGAATCGACGCGGTTGCAAAATTGGAATTACGGATGGAACGCCGTCTATTTCGTCACCATATGTACGAAAGACAGAATCCATTATTTTGGTGAAATTGCAGATGGGAAAATGAATTTTTCACCCATAGGCGCCATTGCCGATGTGATGTGGCACGAATTGAAATACCATTTCAACAATATTGAATTGGATGCGTTTGTGGTTATGCCCAATCATATACATGGTATTATTGTGATCAAAAATGTAAACGCCGACGACAACGGGGTGACATCGCATACGCGGGATGATTTGCCGCATATTTGGGGTGATTTATCGCATACCGTAGAGACAACGCATGCGTTGTCTCTACAATCGCATTTGCAATCGCATTTACAATCGCATTTACAATCGCATTTGCAATCGCATTTACAATCGCATTTGCAACCGCATTTGCAACCGCACCAATCATTTGGACAACAACGGTTCCAACATCAGGGATCAAAAACATTATCATCCATTGTCGGTTCATATAAATCTGCTGTTTCGCGTCATGTACACCGATTGGGATACGATTTTGTATGGCAATCCCGTTTTTATGACGTTATTATCCGCAATGACATTGCATTGAACAGAATACAAAAATATATAAACAACAATCCTGTCAATTGGAAAAAGGATAAATTTCATCTGTTTTGACAGAATCGGGAATTATCCCGAAGATTTGGAATATGGCCTGCATTCACCACACGTTGAAGCAACCGCAGATAATCGGAAAATAATCTGTAGAGTTTTTTTAATGCCATATGTTCATGTGTTCTTTTTTTTTGTATTTTTGCAGTTCGAAAATATTCCAAAACAAAATTAATATAATCACATGGGAAAAAGAACATTGGCTATTGTCCCCGTCCTTGCTTTGTTGGTAGCGGCCTGTGGCGGGAACCAAAAGG
>JAEEGK010015267.1_pt1 | contig 17050 bp, 8 predicted proteins | sample 8958771 | NCBI WGS metagenome assembly JAEEGK01 (sample SAMN16246547, study PRJNA631951) | gut metagenome | biome: gut microbiome; feature: rumen; material: SC-attached | host: Bos | place: Iran: Karaj | collected 2018-10 | reverse complement strand
AACTCGTCGTATAGCGATGATACAAAGAGTTTAAGCACTGCCGGCGACCTGACCATCAGCGGCGGCTACGTCTATGCCCGCTCTACCGGTAACGACGGCATTGATACCAACGGCAACTGCTACATCAAAGGCGGACTGGTATATGCCATCGGGACATCAAGTCCTGAGGTGGCCATCGACGCCAACACCGAGGCGCAGAAGAAACTCTACGTCAGCGGCGGCACCATCGTAGCCATCGGCGGACTGGAGAGCGGCGCCAGCCTCACGCAGTCGTGCTACTCCACCAACTCCTGGAATAAGAACACCTGGTATGCCCTGACCGTCAACAACAAGACCATTGCCTTCCTGACGCCCTCCAGTGGCGGCACCACGCTCGTTGTCTCTGATGCCGCACAGCCCACCATCCTGAGCGGTGTCACCGTCAGCAGCGGTACAGAGATCTTCGACGGTGCAGGCTATATCGATGCCACGGTCACTGGCGGCACAGTCGTCTCGCTCTCGTCCTATACCGGCGGAGGCGGCTTTGGCCCAGGCGGTGGCGGTGGTCCTGGCGGAGGCCCTGGTGGCGGTGGCTGGCCAGGCGGATGGCATTGAAACAATATTTTTCTGATTCTTACGTTATTATGTATGGTTAGAATGTATTGGATGAAACAGTCGCGACAGGAGAATCTGGTTTACTTGGTCGTGTGGGGTCTGCTCTTTGCGACCCCGCTGCTAAGCCTCTATGTGCGTACCATCAGCGATTCGGAGGCCACGTTCAATTGGACGGAGGTGTTCATCGTGTGGCGCAGGTTCGCGATTTTTCTCGTGCTGTTCCTCATCCACAACTTCCTCTTGGCACCGCTACTGGTGCATCAGCGGAAGCGCGTCATCTATGTTTCCATCGTGGCCATCGTCATCGCGGCGTTTATGATTTTCCAATGCAACAGCCGGCCAGATTTCAAGGGGCCGATGGAACACAAGCCCATGGGACACAAGCCGCCGATGGAACAGACGGACAGACATCAGCAGCCTTACTTCAACAAGCCGCCACGGGCTATGGATGGTGAGCGTCCACCATTCGACGGACCTTTTCCCCAGATGCGCCAACGCAATGCGCCACCTCCCATCGTCGGCGAGCGCGACATCCTGGCCATCATTGTGCTCATCCTGATGTTTGGCGCCAACCTCGGCATCAAGAGCTACTTCCGCAGCCGCGACGACCGCAAGCGGCTGGAGAAGCTGGAGCGTGAGAATCTGGAGCAGCAGTTGGAATATCTGCGCTATCAGATCAATCCCCACTTCTTCATGAACACGCTCAACAACATCCACGCCCTTGTTGACATCAACCCCGAACAGGCGAAAGACACCATCCTTGAACTGTCGAAGATGATGCGCTTCGTGCTCTACGAGGGAAACAAGCAGGGCGTGCCGCTCTCCCGTGAGCTGGATTTCATCCGCCACTATGTCACGTTGATGCAACTGCGATATACTAATAAGGTGAAGATCACGCTCGATCTGCCTCAGGAGACATCCGACCGTCAGATACCCCCGCTGATTCTCATCACCTTCATCGAGAACGCCTTCAAGCACGGCATCAGCTATCAGCACGAGTCGTTCATCGAGGTGAAGGTCTCAGAACACGACGGTGCAATGCACTTCTCTTGTCGCAACTCCAAGGGCGAAAAGCCCAATGAGGAAAAGGGCGGCGTAGGCCTCGCCAATATCCGCAAGCGCCTCAATCTGCTCTACGGTCGCGACTACGCCCTCCGCATCAAGAACGATGCAGATACCTATTCTGTCGAATTAACACTCCCATTTATATGATTACTTGTCTCGCCATCGATGATGAGCCCTTAGCGCTCCAGCAACTCGTCGCCTATATCAGTAAGGTGCCGTTTCTCGAACTCGCCGCCCAGTGCCAAAGTGCGATGGAGGCCCGCGCCTTCCTCGAACACGACACCGTCGACGCCATCTTCTGCGACATCAACATGCCCGACCTCAATGGCATGGACTTCGTCAAGTCGCTCGCCTGCCCGCCCCTCGTCGTCTTCACCACTGCCTACTCCGAATACGCCGTCGAGGGCTTCCGTGTCAATGCCGTCGACTACCTCCTGAAGCCCTTCGGCCTGCAGGATTTCCAGAGGGCCGCGTTGCGATTGAAGTCGAGGAGTGAGGAGAGTGGAGTGAGGAGTGAGAATAGTTCAAGTGCTGAGAGTAATCTCACTCCACCCTCCTCACTCCACACTCCTCAAGAAGACACCATCTTCCTCAAGACCGACTACCGCATCGTCAAGGTCAGCATCCCTGACATCCGTTACATCGAGGGCATGAGCGAGTATCTGAAGGTCTGGATCAAAGACGAGCCGAAGCCCATCATCACCCTGCTGTCGATGAAGAAGATGGAGGAGCGTCTGCCCGACTATTTCATGCGCATCCACCGCTCCTACATCATCAACCTCACGATGATTCAGGAGGTGAACAAGAACCGCGTCATCATGGATGCCGACACCTACCTCCCCATCGGCGATATGTACAAAGAAACCTTCCAGGCCTATCTCGACACCAAATTCTTAGGGAAATAACTTTCAGACAGACAATGAAGAAATATTTACTACTAATGCTTTTTGTGCCGATGCTGGCACAAGGCAGGGATTTTAAAGTGCGGAATGCTGTCATCAGTTACGACGACACTGAGCCGTATCAGGTAGTACGCGCCATCGGCGACCTCAAACGCGACATCGCCCTAGTCACCGGACTCCCGACTCCTGACTCCCGACTCCTGACTCCTGTCTCCTCCTCCCCTTCAATTCTCATCGGCACCTACGGCAGTAAGACCATCACAAAGTTGATTAAGAAGGGTCTGCTGAAGGAGCAGGATCTGAAAGGCAAGTGGGAGAGCTACGTCATCACCGTGACCAACGAGCAGCAGCCCCGCCTCGTGATTGCCGGCAGCGACAAGCGTGGCACCATCTACGGCATCTACGATGTGTCGCAGCGTATCGGCGTCTCGCCCTGGTACTGGTGGGCTGATGTGCCCGTCGCCAAGAATCCGGAGGCCGCCGTCGACTGCGACTACTACGCCTCGGGCGAACCCACAGTAAAGTATCGCGGCATCTTCATCAACGACGAGGACTGGGGACTGAAGCCCTGGGCCTCGACGAACTTCGAGAAAGAACTGGGCGACATCGGCCCCAAGACCTACGCCAAAGTGTGCGAGCTGTTGCTGCGCCTGAAGGCAAATATGCTGGCACCAGCCATGCACACCTGTACGGGAGCCTTCTATACGCATCCTGAGAGCAAGGTGGTCTGCGACTCCTTCGGCATCATCATCACCACCTCCCACTGCGAACCGCTTTTGCTGAACAATGCCGACAAGAGCGAGTGGGACGAAAAGCGCGACGGCGACTGGAACTACAAGACCAACCGCGAGGCCATCTATAAGAAGTGGGACGACCGTCTCGCCGAGGCATCGCAGTATGAGAACATCTACACCACTGCCATGCGAGGTGTCCACGATGCCCGTCTGCAAGGCAATCTGCCGATGCAAGAGCGCGTTGCCCTCATCGAACAAGTATTCAAAGACCAGCGCCATCTCCTTGTCAAACACAAGGCGTTCACCCCCCTCTCCAGTCGGAGAGGGGCTGGGGGTGAGGCTTCCATCCCCCAGATTTTCGTACCCTACAAGGAGACGATGGACATCTACGAGAACGGCCTGCAGGTGCCCGACGACATCACCCTCGTCTGGGTCGATGACAACTACGGCTATATGAAGCGCGTGTCTAATCCTGAGGAGCAGAAGCGCTCAGGCCGTGCCGGCGTGTACTATCACATCTCTTATTTAGGGGCGCCCCACGACTACCTGTGGATCAACACCACCCCTCCCGTGCTGATGTACGAGGAACTGAAGAAAGCCTTCGACCACGGGGCCGACCGCTACTGGCTGCTCAACGTGGGTGACATCAAACCCATGGAACTCGGCATCCAGACGTTCATGGACCTCGCCTGGAACATCCACGCCTTCGACTTCGACAAGGTCCACACTCACCAAGCAGAACTCCTCACCAATCTCTTCGGCGGCAGTCCCTCAACCTCTGGTCGTTCTACGGCGGCAGCAAATAATGATCAATTATCCATTTCCCGCTCGGCTTGCCGCTTGCTACCGAAGGGACGCAAGAATTTTCAATTCATCTTCGATGAGTATTACCGTCTCGCCTGGAGCCGCAAGCCCGAGTTCATGGGCTGGGAGCGCGAGTGGGACGACAAGGAGCATACCGGTCTGAAACCCACCGAATTCTCCTTCTACAACTACGACGAGGCTCAGCGCCGCCTGGCCGACTACCAGCGTATCTCCGACGAAGTCGAGACCATCGCCAATTCCTTTAATTCGTTGTCTTTAAAAGCCTCATGGTTCGAACTGGTGCAGCATCCTGTACAGGGAGCCTATCAGATGAACCGCAAGTTCCTCATGGCGCAGTTGAATCAGGAACTGCTGGCCGAAGGTCGTACTGCCGAGGCCAATTGGGCCGCTCGTCAGATGGAGGAAGCTTACGACAGCATCAACGCCCTAAACCGCCGCTATAACGAACAGCTCGATGGCAAGTGGCGGGGGATGATGGCTCTGGCACCCGCCTTCCGTGCCCTCTCCCACCTCAAACCCGAGGTCACCTATACGGAAGGTGCTGGCGAAAAGCCTGTAGACCTCACGCCCAAAAACGAACCTCTGCAAGACTGCCTTCTCGTCGACCTCTCCAAATACACAAGCAAGTCCTCCGATGCCCGTCTCGTCAAGGGCCTCGGCTACGACTGGCAAGTGATGCAATTGGGCGAAACGTCCTATCAGGTTCCGTCAATACCCGCCGACAGCATCGACGTGTTCTTCTACACCGTTCCCTTCTGGCCGATCTATAAGGGAAAGAGCAACCGCATCGCCGTGAGTGTAGATGGCAGCGAGCCGCAAGTGTTTGAGAACCAGTTTAAGGAATATTCCCGTTCGTGGAAAGACCAGGTGCTGCGCAATGGTGTCGCCTGTCGTCTGCGCTTCCCCATCGACCGCTCAAAGGCATCCCACACCCTCACCTTCCGTGCCCTCGACCCAGGACAGATGCTCCAGAAGGTCATCATCGACTGGGGCGGCCTACAGCCATCTTACCTCGGTCCCAGCAATTAGAATTATTATACAGGTAGTAACTAGTGTGCGCAAAAAGCAAAAGTTAAATACCGCAAAAAACCAAACCAAAGTGCCACAAAAAACCAAAGTTAATTTGGTAGGTTCAATTGTTTTATGTAACTTTGCACCTGTCAAATGGTTAATCAATGAAACAGTCATTTTACATCTTGGCAGCAACGCTACTACTCCTGATGAGCTGCTCCGACAAACACGGAAAGCAGCACAGCCAGGATACCGCCGACAGTCTCACCTACGTCCTCTACGACATGATGTCCGACCAACCTCAACAGGCTTTGGCCTTTATCGACAGTCTGGAGTCTGAAGGTGTCTTCTCTGAAGGCATAGCGAACTGTCGTCGTGCTCAGGTATATAGCGAGCAGTTCCAGCCTCGTGTATCGGAGGTCTATGCCCAACGTGCCTTGAAGGACGAAAAGCTGAAGAAAGACAATCCCCGGAACTACTACCTGGCCTGGCTCCTGCTGATCTACTCGCAACAGAACATGCAGAATACGGAGCGGGCACTGAATTATGCGACGAAGGCCTTTGCCGAGGTGCAGGGCGACACATCGGATGCCGCACGAAGATACAAGGCCGACTACCTGGAATCCATCGGCGGCTGTCAGTTTAGGTTAGAACGCATCCAAGAGGGTAATAACAGTTATGAGCAGGCCTATGAACTCTATGAGGAGCGTCTGGCTGACGTCAAGACCTTCTCGGCACTTTATCAGCCATTCATGCTGGCCATAGATGCCATCAACGACAACAGGGATAACGACAGTATCCAGTCTGCCTTGCGCTGGCTACCGCGATTGGAGAAGGCCTACGCCAAACTGGTGGCTGCCGAGGATATTCCACTCCATGTAAAGGATGCGAGTACGGCAGAAAAGGAAATCGCACAGGCAGCACTCTATGCCAGTGCACGCCAAACCGGCGAAGCAGAAGCACACTATCGCGCCTTCCTGGCCACCGACTATGCTCACACGCCAGTAGGAAGGAAGACATCATCTGGCTATCTGCAAGCTATGGGGAAATGGAAAGAGCTGTTAGCTGCCTACGAGGCATCAGACTCCTTTTACATAGAGAACCAGTCACATCACTCTATGAGATACCTGACCGATGTACTTGGCGAGAAATTCAAGACTCAGATGAGGCTGGGTTATCAGGAAAGTGCGCTAAAAACGGCGGAAAGACTTATCAACCTGCTGGACACCGTCAACAGCCAGACGCAGAAAGAAGACGCTACCGAGCTGGCTGTGATCTATGAGACTCAGGAGAAAGAGCGGAAGATAGCGGAGCAACAGGCCGCCCTGAGCCACCAACAGCTGATAGGCTCCGCCATTGCGATGGCATTGCTGATCGTATTTTTCGCGATATATACCTTCCATCGTCGCAGGGCTGCCCGCAGGCTGGCAGATTTGAACGCCGTTAAGGAGAAGATCGAGAGCGAGCTGCGCATCGCCCGTGACATTCAGATGTCGATGGTTCCCAGCACGTTCCCCGACTATGAGGGTCTCGACCTCTATGCATCGATGATGCCGGCTCGTGAGGTGGGTGGCGACCTCTATGGCTATGTGTTGCTCGACGATATGCTCTACTTTGCCATCGGCGATGTCAGTGGCAAAGGAGTGCCTGCCTCATTATTCATGGCCCAGGCCACACGGTTGTTCCGTACCTTTGCCACCCAGGGTAAACAGCCGGCGGATATTTGCACACGCATCAACCGCGCCCTCTCGGAAGACAATGAACAGGGCATGTTCATCACGATGTTTATCGGCCTCGTTGACTTGAAATCAGGTCATCTCTGGTTCTGCAATGCCGGCCATAACCCGCCGGTTATCGGCGGTGGCGAACATCATGGCGACTTCCTTGACATGAAAGCCAATGCGCCCATCGGCCTCTGGTATGAACTGAACTATGAGGGAGAGGAGATAGATAGCATCAAGGGGCGCCCGCTGTTTATCTATACCGATGGTCTTAACGAGGCCGAGAACCCTGCCCAGCAGCAGTTTGGCGACGACCGTCTGCTTGACATCTTCAGACATACTCACTTCGAAAGTGCCAGGCAAGTGGTCGAAACGCTCGCCGTCGAGGTTAAGAATCATCGTGATGGTGCAGAGCCCAACGATGACCTGACCATGATGTGCTTAAGTGTGGATTTTGGAAATAACAAATAAATATGAATAGCAGGCAGACCCGTGCAGATTTTTGCAAATGATATGAGTATTCTGCTCCTTTAATGTTTTTTAAAGAAGCAGGATACTCTTATTAGTCGCTTTTTCCTTATCTTTGCAGCAAAAATTGTCATCAATATCTACAAAGAAATGAGAAAAACTACTATTGTGCTGCTGCTGACCCTATGTGGATTCATCACTGCCTCTGCCCAGACAGCCACCAAGATGGAAGCCGAAAGTGCTACCTACGAGAATTGCAAACTCATCGAAGATGGGAAGTATTCAGAAGGCAAAGCCCTTGAACTCACGGAGAGCTATGCCAAGATTACTTTTTCCTATGCAGCTGCCGAAAGCGGCAAATACAACATCACCGTTGGCTACGACGGGCTCTATGGTGACAAAGTGGTCAATCTGACCGTGAATGGAAATGCTGCCACTTTCAACACCACGGAGAAAGGACCAGGTGAGGCCGTTGTCGGTCCCTACCTCATGAATCAGGGCGACAATACGATCGAAATCACGCCCAGCTGGACTTGGTTCCGCATCGACTATATCACCATCGCTAACAGCGAGAGCGGCGTACAGTTCGACATCGCCCAGACACCTGTTGACGCCAATGCCTCTGACGCTGCCAAGGCCATCTATGCGTTCCTCTACGACAACTTCGGCAAGAAGACCATCTCAGGTATCATGACTGGCGACATGGATAAAGCCAATGGCGACGTCACCCAACATCCCGACGTGCAGGCCGTCTATCAGGCATCAGGCAAGTATCCCGCTCTCGTGGGCTTCGACTTTATGAATGCCACAGGAACCCACGAAACCGAGGAATGGTACAAAGACTTCACAGACAAGAACATCGCTCTCGCCAAAGACCTCTACCGCCGAGGCGGTCTGCCCGCCTTCACCTGGCACTGGCGCGACCCCAGCCGCAAGACTGGCGATTTCTATGTGAAGATCGACGGCAAGCCTGCCTGCACCACGAAGATCTCAGACGCGATGAATGCCGACGGCTCGTGGAACACCTCGTCAGAGCTCTATCAGAATATGGTCAAGGACATCCATACTGTGGCCGACTACTTCCTTGATCTGCAGAATGAAGGTATGGCCTGCATCTTCCGTCCGCTCCATGAGGCCAGTGGGGGTTGGTTCTGGTGGGGAACAGACGACGGTGCAAGCTACGCCAAGCTCTATCAGCTGATCGTCGATGAGATGGTCAACGTGAAGGGTGTTCACAACGTCATCTGGGTCTGGAACCCCTGTGACGCCGGCGACGCCGATTGGAATCCTGGCGAGGACTGCTACGATGTCGTCTCCATAGACATCTATAACGATGCTTACGACTACTCCAGCAACTATACCGCCTTCGACCAACTCAAGACCCTCACCACCGGCAAGAAAATCATCGCCCTCTCTGAGAACGGTCCCATCCCCGATATCGACAAGGAGTTTGAGGAAGATGCCGTCTGGTCGTGGTGGATGCCCTGGTATCAGACGTGGAACGGTGGCTTCGTCGACAAGACCAGCAAAGAAGAGTGGACCAAGTGTATGAACGACAGCCGCGTCATCACTCTCGAGGACCTCTCCGCAGGCTGGCCCACCGCCATAGAAAGTTCAAAGTTCAAAGTTCAAAGTTCAAAGTTAGAAGTCAATGGTGCCATCTACGACCTCCAAGGCCATTGCCTTACGGCGATTCCCTCCAAGGGTCTCTATATCCAGAACGGCAAGAAACAATTGGTGAAATAGGCCAGTCATACTGCCATGAAAAAGCGCGACTCGTGTTGAGCCGCGCTTTTTTCATTTGACTTGTTTATTTGACGATCCATTCGAACAATCCCGCTGAGTTGTCGTTGGGTAATACGACCTCTAATCGCAGGGCCTTCGTCTTCACAGGGTCGAAATTGACGGTACAGGCAGAGCCTTTGTCCGTGGGATAGCCGTCGGCACCACTGACGGGCTGCCACTGGCCCTGGGCATCCTGATAGAGGATGCGCCACGACTGCGGCACACGGCATCCGCCCCAAGGGCCATCGTCGTACCAATAGACGGTGGCACTCTGAACGGTAGAGGCTTCAGGGAACTCATAGCCAAGCCACTCTGTGGAACCGTTCTTCGGCCACCAGTGGGTGTAAGGCACGCTGCGGTCGTTCTCATCCTTCGGCACCAGACGGTCGTTGATGGCAGAGAGGGCCGGCATCTTCTCCGTTGAGCTGCTTACCTTGCTCTCTGAGGCGAGGGTGGCGGGCTGCGAGGGATTGGTGGCATTCAGGTCCTGCGGCAGCCAGACACGCATCTTGCCACTGCCACGATGGCACCAGGCGTAATAGGGAATCAGCGTGAGTGTCTGGTCTGAGGTCTCAAGCTTGCCCTGCTTGTTGAAGTTCAGCGTCTGGGCATCAGTGATGAGGGTCTGTATCGGAGTGCCCGCAATCTCACCCTTGCCAAGGCGGAACTGCGGATTCTGATTGATGAGGGCGCCCATAATGTCGAAGTTGTTATCCGGATGCTCTGCACAATAGACCAGCGGTCCGCGTTCGACGCTGATCATACCGCGATCGGCCGCCACCTTATTATTTGCACGGACGGTGCGGGGCTCCATATCGAAACAGATGATCAGTTCGTCGCCCTTCTTCCAGCGACGCTCGATATTCACGTAGCCGTCGGGAGAGATGAGCAGGGGCACGGTGATGCCGTTCTTGCCTTGCAAGCGGTCAGAGACCGAGCGAATGATAAAGCTGTAGCCGAGGCGCTTGCCGTCGGTGTACTGATAGAGGTCGCTGGGCACCACCTTGTTACGCAGCCAGCCCGGGATGCGTACCTTCAGGTTGAAGTCGCCGGCGGTGTTCTTGTCGATGACGACCTTCGTCTCGCCATCCCAAGGATAGTCGGTGGTCTGCGTGAGAGCGACCTTCTTGCCAGCCACATCGAGGGTGGCGCTGTTGGAGAGGAAGAGGTTCAGATAGACATCATGACCTTTGACGGCATAGATATAGCCAGGCAGCGAGGGGATGAAACGGCAGATATTGCTCGGACAGCAGGCACAGCCGAACCATGCCTGACGCTGGTGCTGGCCCATCGACTCAAGGGGATTGGGATAGAAGAAGCCGTTGCCTTCGAGTGAGACGCCGGAGATCAGTCCGTTGTAGAGCGTGCGCTCCAGCACATCGTAGTATTTCGAGTCGCCGTGGAGCAGGAACAGGCGGTAGTTCACGTAGACATTGCCGATGGCGGCACAGGTCTCGCAGTAGGCACTCATATTGGGCAGTTCGTAGTTCTTGCCGAAGGCCTCGCCGTTGGAGGTGGCGCCGATACCACCGGTTATGTAGAGTTTCTTCGTGACGATATTGTCCCAGATGGCATCGATGGCCTTCACGTAGTCCTGGTCGCCAGTAAGGGCTGCGACATCAGCCATACCGGCATACATATAGGCAGCGCGGACGGCGTGACCTACGGCCTCATCCTGTTCGATGACAGGCTTGTGGGCCTGGGAATAGTCGTGGACGATGGTGGTCTTGCCGCGATAGTCGAGGAAGAACTTGGCCTCGTCGAGGTATTTCTTGTCGCCTGTAACGAGGTAGAGCTTGGCGAGTGCCATCTCTGCGATCTGATGACCAGGGACGACGCAGGCCTGTCCGGGGTTAGGACCTACCTCCTTGCATACCACGTCGGCATAGCGGATGGCGATGTCGAGGAACTTACGGCTGCCGGTGGCCTGATAGTGGGCGATGGCTCCCTCTACCATGTGACCGAGGTTGTAGAGTTCGTGGCTCAGGTCTTCCTCCTTGCTCCAGCGGGTATCGCCTGCCCACTCATGGGGTTCCTTGGGATTCTGGGTGCGCGAGGTGTAGAGATAGCCGTCAGGTTCCTGTGCGGAGGCGATGACATCGAGCACGCTGTCAATGTAAGCCACCAGCTTCTTGTCAGGATAGGTCTGCAAGATGTAGCTGGCACCCTCGATGGTCTTATAGGGGTCTGTGTCGTCGAAGGCCAGTCCGCCTACCTTGAACACCTTTGAGGGATCCTTCAGATGCTGGGCGGCATTGGAGAAGTTGGTGTAACGGCCCGTTTCCTCGCACTTCGAGAAGGCGAGGGGGATGGTCACCTTACGGCTGGCTTCGAGGCGTTGGCCCCAGAACGTGCCAGGCGTCACTTTCACACTTGTGAACGGCACAGGGTTAATGGGATAACCGTGAGCGCTCGTCTGTTTCTTGGCTGCTGAAGCGGTCAGGCTCATCCCTGCCACCAGCACAATCATCATTAGTTTTTTCATATTTCTTACCTATTTACCTTTTTACTTTTTTACCTTTTTACCTTTACCACAAATCCGCCTCCGCTGGCCATCTTGAGGCTTAACGTGTCGCTGGCGGTCAACGTCTTATGTTCTATATGATAGTCCTCGGCATGATGGTTGGCATTGATGCCATCCGTCACGATGGTTGCCTGATAACTGACGCCTGGGGAAAGACAGTCGAGAGAGAGATCGACTGTCCTTTCGTCCCAGTTTGTCTGACCGCCGATGTACCAGTCATCGCCATGACGGCGGGCAGTCACAATGTAACAACCAATTTTTCCAAGTAGAATCTTCGTCTCGTCGAATGTATCCGGGATGCTGGTGATGAGGTCTGTGCAGGCCTGCTCACGTTCGTAGTTCGTAGGTGCATCGCAGAGCATCGTAAAGGGGGAGTCGTGGATGACGTAGCAGGCCAGCTGATGACAGCGGGTACCCATCGATACGGGATTCTGGTAGCACTCCACCCAGTTGTCCTTGGTGCCGTTGCGCAGGGCACCAGGGGTGAAGTCCACGTTGCCCGCCATCATGCGGATGAAGGGGAAGGTGACGTCGTAGCGAGGCATATCCGTATCCTTCTTCGCCCAGCGGGCTTCCTCCATACCGAACACGCCTTCGTAGTTGAGGATATTCGGATAGGTGCGGTTCATGCCTGTGGGAGTGAAGTAGCCGTGATAGTCCACGAAGAGCTTATACTGCGCACAGGTCTTAGCGAGCCGCTCCGCCATCTCCACAGCCGTCTGGTCGTTGCGGTCCAGGAAGTCTATCTTCCATCCCGCGATGCCCATCTTGGTGTATTTCTCACAGGCCTCAACGAGGTGTTCATCGAGCACGTTGAAGACCGTCCAAAGCACGATGCTCACACCTTTTGCCTTGCCGTAGTCAATCAGTCCCTGCAAGTCGATGTCTGCGATGGGGTTCATGATGTCTGCCTTGCTGGAGTCATACCATCCCTCATCGAGCACGACGTATGGGATATGGTTCTTAGCCGCAAAGTCAATATAATATTGGTACGTGCGAGTGTTGATGCCTGCCTTGAAGTCAACACCCTTCAGGTTCCAGTCGTTCCACCAGTCCCAGGCCACCTTGCCAGGACGGATCCAAGCCGTGTCTCCAATCTGATTAGGTGTGGCCAGCGCATACACGAGGTTGTTCACAGGCATCTCCGTATCCTTCTCCGTAATAGCCATCACGCGCCAAGGATAGGTCCTCGCTCCTGTGCTCTTGGCGATATAGTCCTCAGTCTCCTCGACATAGCTCATCCCACGCCACTTGTAATATCCCATCTTCTTCGGATACTTCGCAAAGGCGGCCGAAATCTCACAATAGGGACTGTCCCCTTTGTGCGATTTGAGGAACATGCCGGGATAGGCGCGGAGGTCGGATTCCAGGATGGTCACCTTCACGTCGCCACTCTCGATGGTGGCAGGCAGGAAGGCGTATTTGTCCTTGGCCTCAGAGAGGCGCGTCTCGTGGTAATAGTTCTGGAAGGCCATCGCGAAGGGCTTCTCGTCGTTGGTGGAATATGCGAGCCAGGCTCGGCTGTCCTTGGGGAAGCAGAAATCAGCCGTCTCGTCGCTCACCACCGTCTCGCCTTTGCGCGTCGTATAGAAGCGGTAGGCCACACCTTCGTCGTAGGCCCTCACCTGAAGACCAATGCCGTTGCTGAACCTCAGATCCATCTGACGGTATGAAATTTGTAAGTTCTTTTGCCTATAAAACGGAGCATCGATTTCCTCGGCAAAAAGTTTGCTGCCTTTAAACTGGGAGTTTAGTGCCTGTAAACTCGGACTTTCAAGGCTGTAAACTCCGACTTTACTGCCTGTAAACTCAGAGGCCCTGAAATCGGCCTTTACAGACACAATCTCCTTATCGTTATGCTTGACAAGAATTTTCAAGTCCTTACCAATCGTCACCACATTCTTCCCATTGGGCGAGGCGATGGTATAGTCCTTGGCAGAGGCTGAGAAGCCGCTGATTATTAATAAGGAGGCCAGAGTCAATTGCCGGAAATGCTTCATACTCACGATTGCTTTTTAATTCTGGTGCAAAGATAGCCATTTTCTGCCAAACGGGATGAAAATATCGTCCAAACTCGATGGCAAAATCGTCTAAACCTGCTGTTTCAGAGGCGTTTTGGACGATATTTGCATCATCTTGGACGATTGTGGCATACGGTTTCGCCAGTTTTTTGTTATTTTGCAGTCGAAATCAAAATCGCTACAACTAACAATAACAGAAATAAAATGAACAAGCAACTGATGTCTATCATTGGCGCTGCCACCTTAACCCTGACTGTCGCAGCCCAACAGATCCAGGAGGTGCCGTTCACGCAGGTACATCTGAACGACGGTTTCTGGACTCCCCGCATCGAGGTGAATCGCACGGTGAGCATCCCTTCGGCCTTCCACGAGTGTGAGGTGAACGGACGTTTCGACAACTTTGCGCTGGCCGCAGGACTCATCCAAGGCGAGCACAAGGGCGACTTCTCGTTCGACGATACCGATCCCTACAAGGTCATCGAGGGTGCCAGCTACTCGCTCGCCGTACACTACGACAAGCAGCTCGACCACTACCTCGACTCCGTCATCAACCTCATCGCCCAGGCCCAGGAGCCGGATGGTTACCTGACCACCTGCGTAACTAATAAATGTACGCGCCTGAGTGGATGGTGGGGCACCCATAAGTGGGAGAAGATCAACTCGCACGAGCTCTACAACTCTGGTCATCTCATCGAGAGTGCCGTTGCCCATTATCGTGCGACGGGCAAGAAGACCTTCCTCAATGTCGCCATCAAGAATGCCGACCTCGTCTGCAAGACCTTCGGCCCCAATGAGGGACAGATCCATCGTCCTGGCGGACATCCGATCATCGAGATGGCCCTTTGCAAGCTCTATAAGGTTACTGGCGACAGAAAATACCTCGAAGGAGCGAAGTATTTCGTGGAGGAGACAGGCCGTTGCACAGACGGACACCGTCCCTCGGAGTATTCCCAGGACCACATGCCCATCCTTCAGCAGGAAGAGATCGTAGGTCACGCCGTACGTGCAGGCTATCTCTACTCTGGCGTTGCCGATGTGGCAGCACTCACAGGCGACAAGGCCTACTTTGAGGCTTTGGAGCGTATCTGGGAGAATATGTCTTCGAAAAAACTCTTTATCACAGGTGGTATCGGCAGCCGTCCCCAAGGCGAGGGTTTCGGACCCAACTACGAGCTGTTCAACCACACGGCTTATTGCGAGACCTGTGCTGCCATCGCCAATGTGTATTGGAACTACCGCATGTTCCTCGCCACAGGTGAGAGCAAGTATATAGATGTTTGCGAGCGCGCGCTATATAATAATGTGATGAGCGGGGTCTCGCTGAGCGGCGACAAGTTCTTCTATGACAATGTACTGGAGAGCGACGGTGAGCACGAGCGCCAGAAGTGGTTCGGCTGTGCCTGCTGTCCTGGCAACATCACCCGCTTCGTGGCTTCCATCCCAGGCTACATCTATGCCCAGCAAGGTAAGGACATCTTCGTGAACCTCTATGCCCAGGGTAAGGCCAAGATCGGCAAGATCGAACTGGAGCAGACGACAGACTATCCTTGGGACGGCAAGATCTGTATCAAGGTAGCAAAAGGCAGTGGCAAGTTCGCCATCAAGCTCCGCATCCCCTCCTGGCTGAAGACCTCTCCTACGAACAACGACCTCTACACTTATGCAGATGCAGCCAAGACTTATCGTGTAAGCGTCAATGGTCAGGCGCTCTATCCCGAGAACCGCGATTATATCACCATTAACCGCAACTGGAAGAAGGGCGATGTCATCGAACTCGACTTCCCGATGGATGTCCGTCGTATCGTGGCAAACGACAATGCTGAGGACGATCGCGGCAAGGTGGCCTTGGAGCGCGGACCTATCGTATTCTGTCTTGAGGGAAAAGATCAGGCCGACGGGAAGGTGTTCAACAAGTATATCCTCAATGCCTCGAAGATCAGCGCTTCATACGATGCCAGTCTCCTCAATGGTGTGATGACGCTCAGTGGCGATGCCAAGGAACTGCAGCCGGACGGAAGCATCAAAGACGTGAAGTTCCGCGCCATCCCATACTCTACTTGGAACAATCGCGGTCCCCAGCAGATGGAGATCTGGATTGCCAACACCCCTGCACAGGCTGTTGCCACTCCTTTAGAGACCATCGCCTCGAAGGCACAGACCTTCAGCAATCGCGGCCCTATCCAGAACGATGCCCCTGAGACGGCTCCTACCGACTCCTGGGCAGGCGGTGTGAACGACCAGTGGGAGCCCAAGCGCTCTTCTGATGTTTCCAAGCCCTATCACTACTGGTGGCTGAAGCAAGGCACCGTCGAAGCCATCTCCTATCAGTTTGACAAGGAGTACGAGGTCAGCAACGTACAAGTGTATTGGCTCGACTTCGACCATTACGACGGCAACTTCCGAACGCCCGAGTCCTGGACGCTCTATTACAAAGATGCCAAGGGCGAGTGGCAGGAAGTGGAAGACCACAGTCCCTACGCTGTGCTGAAGGACTGCTACAACAGCGTCGATTTCAAGCCCGTCCGCACCACAGGCCTCAAGATTCTCGCCAAGCTCCGCAAAGGAGAGTCTGGCGGTGTCCTCGAGTGGAAGGTAAAGTAAAGCCCTCAATCCCCCCAATAGGGGGAAGCCGTAGAAAGAATATTATAAACAATATGTATCACAAAATCAATAAACCTAAAAAACAAATTGGTATGAAGAAACATTTCTTATGTTTGCTTTTGCTGGGCGGAGCTCTTGGAGCCTACGCCGCAGAAAGCACATCACCAGCCATTGCTGAGGTTACTCAGCAAGGTGTGAAAGTGCAAGGTGTTGTCACAGACGCCAAGGGTGAGCCGATTATCGGCGCCACGGTGACTGAGAAAGGCACCAAGAACGCTACCGTTACCGACTTCGAAGGTAACTACTCTCTGAACGTTGCCAACCGCAACGCCGTACTCGTTATCAGCTACATCGGCTTCATCAATCAGGAAGTGAAGGCCGGCAGCAACGTGATCCTTCAGGAAGACAACGCACTTCTGAACGAAGTCGTCGTCATCGGTTATGGTACCCAGCGCAAGGGCGACGTTACCTCTGCCGTTGCCTCTGTGAAGGCCGAGGACTTCAACGTGGGTAAGATCGGCGATGCCGCAGAACTCGTGAAAGGTAAGATTGCAGGTCTTCAGGTGATCAACGCCAGCGGTAGTCCTACGGCAAAATCCTCCATCCGTCTGCGTGGTATTACCACACTTGTTGGTAATCTGACGCCGCTGATCCTGGTTGATGGTATTGAGGGAGACCTGACAACTGTTGCACCAGAGAACATTGCCTCCATTGACGTGCTGAAGGATGCCTCTGCAGCCGCCATCTATGGTACCCGTGGTGCCAACGGTGTGATTCTCATCACCACCAAGACCGGCAA
>JAEEGK010015266.1_pt1 | contig 17051 bp, 7 predicted proteins | sample 8958771 | NCBI WGS metagenome assembly JAEEGK01 (sample SAMN16246547, study PRJNA631951) | gut metagenome | biome: gut microbiome; feature: rumen; material: SC-attached | host: Bos | place: Iran: Karaj | collected 2018-10 | reverse complement strand
GGGCTGCTGGGACGGGGTGCCTAACAAATACATTCCCGCCACAAATTTTAACGGTTCGTGGTTTTTCGTAAAAGCAGACTCCGCAAATGCGGACGAAATCGAAAAATCCCTTCTTAAAGGTGTGTCCGTCAAGGGTATGCAGATAGTGCGTCTGCCGCATACCGCCAACATCGAGCCGCTTGTTGTCAACAATCAATGGCAAGGAATATGCTTTTATATGAAGAAGTTTATTGTTAACAAAGCCGTGAAAGACAAGATGTTGTACTTATATTTTGAAGGTGCGATGAACGTTGCTGAGGTTTGGGTCAACGGCAAAAAAACAGTAACTCACGAAGGTGGTTATTTGCCTTTTGTTGCTCCTTTTGAGCCTCTTGACGGAGAAAACTGCGTTGTGGTAAAACTTGACAATACAGACAATCCCGTAACAGGACCAAAGCCGCTTAAAACATTGGATTTCAACACTTACGGCGGTATTTACCGTAACGTGTGGTTTTGTGCCAAGGATTCGCTTTCGATTACCGAGTCGGCTATAAAAAGCGAACATTCAGGCGGCGTTTTCATAAAAACTTCTGACATTGGAGAAAATTCAGGAAAGGTAACCGTTACCGTTAACATACAAAATGCGTATGCCGAAGACAAAGAAACAGAATTGGTTTGCCGTGTGCTTGACCATAACAGAAAGTCTCTGGGAAAGGCGGTTGTTTCAAAAATTTTGAAAGGTTCATCAAGGGAAGATTTGTCGTGTGAGCAGACTTTAACAGGCATAACGCTTTGGGATACTGACAATCCATGGCTTTACACTTTGAGGGCGGAGGTACATTCTGACGGAAAAATTCTTGACGTAAAAGAGACGGAGTTTGGTTTCAGAAAAATAGAAATCACGCCCGAAGGCATAAAACTTAACGGGAAAAAAAGGTTTTTGCGCGGTGTCAACCGTCATCAGGAATATCCGTATGTCGGTTATGCAATCTCCGACGAGGCTCAGAAACGGGACGCTTACAAAATCAAAAACGCCGGATTTGATTACGTTAGAGCATCGCATTATCCGCAGTCTGAGGCGTTTTTGCAGGCCTGCGACAGATACGGAATACTTGTACTTGACCCTATTTTGGGCTGGCAGTATTTCGGAGACGAAGCCTTTGAAAAACACGAACTTGAAGACTGTCGTTATCTTATTCGCAGGGACAGAAACCACCCGTCGGTTTTGGCTTGGGAACTTTCAATCAACGAAACTAAAATGACTGAAAGTTTTATGAAACGCGCCAACGAAATCGCAAGGGAAGAATTCCCGACGGAATATTGTTACACGGCGGGGTGGGAGAAAGGTAAATACGATATTTTTATTCAAGCGCGTCAGCACCGAAAGAAAGGCGATATTATAAGTCAGCCGTTAATCGTCTCGGAGTACGGTGATTGGGAATATTACGCACAAAACGCAGGCTTTAATCAGGATTCGTGGCAAAATCTAAAACCTGAGGAGCGCACTTCGCGTCAACCGATAGAGTCGGGCGAAAAACGTCTTCTTCAACAAGCCGTTAACATCACGGAGGCTCACAACGACAACCTTTCAACCACCGCTTTTGCCGACGGTTACTGGGTTATGTTTGATTATAACAGAGGATATGCCAACGATTTGGAATATTCGGGCATAATGTCAATAAACAGAATGCCGAAATTTTCGTATTATTTTTTCCGCTCGCAGCGCGACATCGACGATTCGGAGTTAAGAGCCTTTGCTGAGCCTATGTGTTTTATTGCTTCGTATTGGCGTCCCGGTGAAAGCAAAGGCGTTACGGTATATTCTAACTGCGAAGAAGTGGAACTTTTTGTTGACGGCGTATCATACGGCAGACATAAGCCTGAGAAAAACTCCATAACACAAAACCTTCCGCATCCGCCTTTTTATTTTGATGTCAACTGCGAAAAAGAAGGTACACTTAAAGCAGTTGCATACGACGGCTCTGGGGCTCCCGTAACGGAATGTGTCGTAAAATCACCGCTCAGTCCCGTGAGGCTGAAACTTGTTTTGGACGAAAGCGGCTCTCTGATTGCCCCTAATGACGTGATTTTGGTTCATTGTTATATTTTGGACAAAAACGGTACTGTTGTAAGCACTGCTGATAGCGAAGTGGAATTTTCTGTTTCGGGGACGGCTGATATGATTTCGCCGAAAACAATCAAAGCCGAGGCTGGCGTTGCAACCGCGCTGATACGCGTTGGGAAAAATAGTAACGATTTTACCGTTTCGGCAAAATGCGGCTCTATGTACACTGTTGCTGACAGGTAAAAAATAGTCGGGAAAAAAGAAAAAAAATGTACGGTTTTTGAAGAAAAAATAATGACTTTGGGATTTTAAAAAAAAATGAAACTTTTTTTTCTTTATATATCGTTTTTGGTTGCTGTTTTTTTTGTCGGAAAAGTTTCGGCACAGGAAAAACAGCCTTTGTTTCATACCGTAGACGAGCAGGACGGACTTGTTAACGACCTTATCAACTGTATTGAAATTGACGATTACGGTTATGTTTGGACGGGTTGTAAATCAGGACTTTGCAGATACGACGGACAGAATTTTCAAATTTTTTCGGCTTCGGGCGAATCCAAAAAAAATTACGTTGCGGGTAATACTTTTTCAGACCTTGAAAAAGATATTAACGGCAGGCTTTGGATTGCTTCCGAGCGGGGCGTAACTTTTTACAACCCTACGACAAGCCGTTTTACCTTTGTGGACATAGTACTTCCTGACGACGGCAAGAGACATTCGAGTTATCAGGCTGATAAAATTTTGATAAATTCTCAGGGCGAGGTTTATTTGTATTCCACGTATGCGCAACTCTTGAAATTTAGCGAAACGGACACGCTTTTTTATCCTGTTTTTTCGGACGTTCTTTTCGGCAAAAATTGTCGTTATTGTTATATTGATAATAATAATAATTTTTGGCTGATGTCGGATGTTGATAAAAAAATTTATAAACTTTCGCCTTATGGTGATATTTTGCGCATTGTAGACTGCTCTCAAATACCTAATCCGCCGACAAAAGGAAGTTTTGCATTTCTTGACAACGGCAACGGCGAGATATTTTTCGGTGGCGACAACGGGCTTCATGTCTTTAATCAAAATACCGGTACTTTCGGCAAACTTGATGCCGTAAACCTTGAAATTTTTCCGGAAACCGAGTCTAAATGCTTTTTTAAGGATAGCCGTGGGCTTATTTGGATTGGTACTAATGCCAAGGAACTTTTTATTTACAATCCGAAAACTAAATTTTTGACCAAAGTGCCTTCTGCCTCCAATCGTACACCTTACCGTCTTACCTCGTCTTCTGTGATTGATATGCGGGAAGATAGACAGGGTCTTTTGTGGTTTGGAACATGGAAAGGCTTGTCTTACACGGAGTTGAATCCGACGAAAAAATTTCATAACGTCTCTAACGAAGAGGCGGAAATTCTTCCCGGCAAAAATTACGTTGACGCTTTTGATTCTTATAACGGTATGATGGCAATCGGCTGCGACGGCGGTGGCGTAACGTTTTGGAAAAAAGGCGCACCCGAAAGGGAAATTTGTTTTGACCCGGAGATTGACAAAAATTCCGTTATGGATCGTCCCTCGGTTTTATCGCTTTGTTTTGACAAGGACGGTTACCTTTATAACGGCGGTTACAACCGTGCCGTAACGAGGATTTATCCGGATTGGAAGGGCGAAGACGAATATCCGTTAAGGCACGAAAAATCCGATTATATGTCTTCCGATTTTACTGCCGACATTATTTGCGATAGTAAAAACAGAATTTGGATTATGACCAACGGCGACGGACTTTACGAATTGACGGACAAGAAAAAAGGCACTGTCAAAAGGCATAATATTGACAAAAATGGCAAGCCGATATGTTGTATGTGGGGAACGTGTTTGGCAGAATACAAAGATAAAATTCTTATCGGCTCGTATCAGGGTATTTCGGTTTACGATGTAGAAAACAACGAGTTTAAGAATTATGAGTGCGACGTGGAAGATACTACTACGATAAGTCATAATTGGGTTGCTGATATTTTTGTGGACTCAAAAGACAGAATTTGGGTTGGCACGAGTTACGGGCTCAATCTTTTTGATATTAACACCGGAAAATTCCGCCGCATTGTGGATTGCGGAAGCGGCTTTTTGAGTGATGATATGAAAGGTGTTTTGGAAGACAAAAAAACGGGGTTGCTTTGGATTTCTACGGCAAAAGGCATTGCAAAATTTGATACGGAGAAGTTAAAAGTAGTCCGCACTTATCTTTCTTCGGACGGACTTTTGAGCGAAAACTTTTCGTTGAGGGGTGCGTATTGCGACCCCGAAGGCACGATGTTTTTTGGTGTTGCCAACGGTTTTGTGTATTTTAATCCCGAAGAAATCAGCGACAACCTTCAACTTCCTATGCCGATGATAACTGGTTTGATGATTAACTATAACAGGGTTACGCCGATGGACGAAAATTCGCCGCTAAAAAAAGCACCGGAGGCAACCGAAGGTATAGAACTCAGCGCAGACCAAAGCACATTTACAATAGAGTTTACCTCGCTGAATTTTGTCAACGAGGCCGGCAACCGTTATTTCTACTATTTGGACGGTTACGACAAAGATTGGATTGACATCGGTTCGCGCCATGAAATCACTTTTACTAACCTTGATGCGGGATTTTATATTTTTCAGGTGAAATGTCAGAATGCCGACGGAAGTGTTTCTGACATCAGACCGTTGAAGATTCTTATTCACCCGCATTTTTACAAAACGTGGTGGTTTTATACGCTTGAAGTTTTGTCTGTTGTGTTCTTTGTGCTTTTAATTTATTGGTATAGAACAAGACGGTTGAAAGAAAGTCAGAAAGAACTTGAAGAAATGGTGAAATCGCGCACCGAAGAACTCGTTAAGGCAAATGACGAACTTACGGCGCAGAAAGAAGAAATTCTTAGACAGTCTCAGGAAATTGAACTTCATAGAGACGAACTTATCAGCAAAAACGAAGAACTTGAATTGTCGCGAAAAGAAATTTCGGAGCGTAACGAAGAAATCGAAAAATCACTCAAAAATATTATGGTCTTAAACAATATGAGCCGTCAAATCACCTCTTCGTTTGATATGACGAATATTGTTATAATGGCTTACAATCACTTAACTCAGATTCTTAGGGTCGACTTGTTTACGACCGGAATTTTTAGTTCGGGAATCAATTCGTTGGAATTTAAGTTTGGTTTTATTTCGGGAAAGGTGGTTACAGAGACTGCTGTGCCGTGTCGCGAAACCTCATACGCGGAAATTCAGTGTTATACTTCAAACTCTGATGTCTTTTTAAAAGGCGAGGAGTGCGGAAAATCTTTCTTCAAAAGCAAAGACGGAAAACTTTTTGGTTCAATATGTCTTTTGCCGCTTATTGAAGGTAGCAAGGCTAACGGTGTTTTGGTAGTTGGTTCTTTCAAGGAAAACTATTTTTCAGACCATGACATTGCAAATATCAGAATGATAAGTTCTTACGTTAGCATTGCAATTGACAAGGCAAGAGACTACGGTCAACTCAGAGCCAAAAACAACGCAATCAACGGTTCTATTCGTTATGCAAAAACAATTCAGGACGCGATTTTGGTTCAAGAAGAAACCATCAACAAGTATTTTTCGGGAATGGTGATTTTCCGCCCGAAGGACATCGTGAGCGGCGATTTCTACTGGTTCAAAACCATTGAAAGAGATAGCGGCGGACTTTATAAGATTTTTGCCGCTGACGTAGATTGTACGGGACACGGTGTTCCTGGTGCGTTTATGTCGCTGATTAGCAATACGTTGCTTACTGATATAATAATTCGTAGCGGAGTTTGGGAGCCTGACAAAATTCTTGCTCTTTTGGACAGAGAAATAAAACTTGCTTTACATCAGGAAGATACCGAAAATAACGACGGTCTTGATATGGCAATTTGTCGTTTTGATGTAGACGAAAACGGTGAAATTCAGACTGTTGCATATTCAGGAGCAAAAAATCCTCTGTATTATTACAGCAAAGAAAAAGACGAACTTTCAACAATAGCAGCCGACAGAATTTCAATAGGCGGTTTCAACAACGAGAAAGAAAAGATTTTTACTTGTCATACTTTTGTAGTTAAAAGAGGCGATATGTTTTTTATGTCGTCTGACGGTATCATTGACCAAAACAACAAAGACAGAAAGCGTTTTGGCTCGCGGCGTTTTATGAAAGTTATCACTGATAATTGCCATAGCGATATGAAAGTTATAAAAAATGCAATGGAAACTGCTCTTGACGAATTTATGGGTGGTGTAGAGCAGAGAGACGATATTTCGGTGATGGGGCTTGGAATTGTATAAAAAATTGGAGGGGGGTTTTTTTGCTTTTTTCAAAAACATAAATTATCTTTGCCGTCAGAGAAAAAAGAAAATTATGTTAGATTTCAGCGATATATCCCGAAAATTGCCAATCGGCGTTCAGAGTTTTGAAAACCTGAGAGAAGTAGGCTGTCTGTATGTCGATAAAACCGACTATGTGTATTTCCTTACACATTCCGGCACTAAATCGTATTTTCTTGCACGTCCGAGACGTTTCGGTAAAAGTTTGTTTGCTAATACCTTGCGTGCATATTTTGAGGGGAAAAAAGAATGTTTCGCCGGTCTGAAAATTGATGCTTTGGAGAAAGAATGGATAAAATATCCGATAGTATATTTTGATTTTGTGGACGGTGATTATTCTACACCGCAGACGTTGATTGACAAAATTAAAATCGTTTTACAAGATTTTGAAAAAGAGTACGGAATCCAATTTGAAGAAAAATTTATCGCTTCTGAAAACAATGAGGACGAGGATAATATCGAAGCCCAAAAACTGTCTTTCCGTTTCAGATACGATATGGAGAGCGTTTATCAAAAGACCGGTTTGCAGACCGTTATCATCGTTGATGAATACGACAATCCTCTTATCACAAGCGAAAATCTGTCAGAAAGCAAAAAAGTTTTCCGGGGCTTTTTCTCCGTCTTGAAATCCGCCGACAAATTTATCCGTTTTGCATTCATTGCGGGTGTAACCAAATTTGCCAAGACATCAATTTTTAGCGGTGCAAATCAGCCGCTTGACATATCTTCTAACGAAAAATTATCGGCAATTTGTGGCATTACGCATGAAGAATTGATTGATAATTTCTCTCCTGAAATCAAGAAACTCGCTGACAATCAGGAATTAAGTTTTGATGAATGTGTCGCAGAACTTAAACATTGGTACGACGGATACCTCTTTCACGAAAAAGGAGTTAAGGTATTCAATCCCGTAAGCCTCTTGTCTGCTTTTGCAAATGAGGATTTCCAGAATTATTGGTACGATACCGGCAATCCGACTATCCTGATGCAGCGGATTCATAATTCATATTTTGATTTCAGGTATTTGGAAAACGATGTCAAATATCCCAAAGACTTGTTGAAATCTCACAAAGATGACGAGTTTAAGGCGGATTTGGTGGCGTTGCTTTATTATTCGGGTTACTTAACGATAAAAAGTTATGACCGCCCGACCCGTGCATATACTTTGGGATTTCCAAACAACGAAATCAAACTGAGTTTTCTCAACGGTTTGGTTGATGAGTTTTATCAGATACCTGACAGTCTGTCGGGGTTCAACTATTCATATTTCTTGGACGATTTTGCGTCTGGAAATATTGAGGGCGTCATCACCCGTCTGCAAGCCTTGTATAGTTCTTTGCCGTATGCCAATGACAATAACATAAAGTATCTTGAACGTGATTTTCAAAATGTTATTTATTTGGTTTTCACTATTTTAGGACAGTTTGTTGTTTCTGAGTTACATTCGTCAAAGGGCAGGGCAGACAGCATTTTGATAAATCAAAATTACGTTTATATTTTTGAGTTTAAGATGGACAGCGATGCGCAGACCGCCCTTGACCAAATCAACGAAAAGGACTATGCCGGACGTTTTAAAGCGGACGGCAGAAAAATAGTAAAAGTGGGTGTTAATTTTTCAAGTGCGAAAAAGAACATTGACGATTGGAAAGTTGAAGTATAAAAAAATTCGGCAGTCGTTTTTGCAAAAATATTTTGTTTTTTTCATAAAAAGTTTTCATCTTTGCGTAAAAATCATACTATTATGGACATAATGATGAACGAACCGATAATTTGGCCGCCGAAATATATTGACCCGACGACAGATTTTGGTTTTAAGCGGATTTTCAAGGATGAAGAAATAACACGCGGTTTTCTTAACGATTTGGTTCAGAGCCACAATCCAGAGGTACATATTGCAAGCGTAAAGATTACCGACGGTGAAGCCGATGAAGCGAACAAGGACATCCGTCGCGTTGTTTACGACGTAAACTGCATTACAGACACCGGCGAGGAGTTTATCATCGAAATGCAAAACGATCCGCAGGATTTTTTCTCTGACAGAATAGTCCTTTATCTTGCCCGTGCTGCATCACGTCAGCAGAGTAAAGGATATATGAAGTTTGTTGACGAAAACGGTGAATTTCAAAAAGAACCGTGGAAATACAATATGAAAAACATTTACGGAGTTTTCTTTATGAATTTTGTAGATAAAGAACATCCGCAAAAACTGTCTCATTTCCAATTTATGGAGACGAAAGAGCATTACAAAGATTCTGAGGCACTTCAATATTGGAAAATACAAATGCCGCTTTACAGAAAGATGAAAGAATCCGACTGTGAAACCGTCATTGACAAATGGATATATAACTTATCAAACATGCCGAAAATGAAAACACAATTATCATTTAAACAGGACAGTCCGCTTTTTATGCGGTTGGAAAAACTTGCATCGTATTCCGACATGACAAGAGAACAACAATGGGCATACGATTCAAGTTATCATAACTATGTTAGTTATTACGGACAGTTGGCAACAAAATTAAGAGAGGGTAAAGAAATTGGCTTTATAGAAGGTGAGACAAAAGGCAGGGAAGAAGGTCTTGCCGAAGGCCGCGAACAAGGCCGCACCGAACAACTTATAGAAAGTATCAAAAACCTTATATCTGCCGGTTTTGATTTCGATAAAGCAGTTGAAGTATTAAAAGTCCCTGCTGACCAAATCCCCGAATTGCGCCGGTTAATTTTTGACAATAAATAATTTAACCAATTTTAACTCTGAAAAATTTGCACTATTCATTTTTTTGAATTTTATTTGCAACCGTAACTAAACATAATACAACCTTAATATGAAAAATTTGCAAAACTCAATAAAATCGCGTATCTTTGATACGCAACGCAACGCAACGCAACGCAACGCAACGCAACGCAACGCAACGCGATAACTATATCTGTAAAAACAGGGCGTTTACGCCTATTAACCATATAAATCCCTTGTGGAGAGAATAATAATTTTCTCCGCAAGGGATTTTTCTATTTATTCAATCTTTAAAATCAAATTTTATGAAAAGATTCTCATTTTTATTTCTGTTTGGCTTAATTCTTTTAGCCTCAGTTGTGCCGAGTTGCACAAAAGAAGAAATCACCGAAGTTGTGAACTATGTTCCTATTTGGAAAGGTTCATTGGACAGTGCCCCGAAAAATCCGGCACCGGGTTGGGCTTATTATGACACAAAATTAGGTCAGTCGTTCATTTTTGACGGCACGTCATGGCAGTTGATGTCAGAAAACGGACAAAAAGGTCAAAACGGCAAGGACGGCAAAGACGGAGTTGACGGCAAAGACGGCAAAGACGGAGTTGACGGCAAGGACGGTAAAGATGGCAAGGACGGAGTTGACGGTAAAGACGGCAAAGACGGACAAAACGGTCTCGGACTTGTCTGGAAAGGCGAACTAAAATCCGCTCCGTTAAATCCTCAAACCAACTGGGCTTATTACAACAGCGAAGAAAAGAAGTCGTTTATTTATGACGGCAGTGCTTGGCTTGTACTTGCAAAAGACGGTGCGCAAGGCGAGAAAGGTGCGGACGGACAAAACGGCAAGGATGGTACAAACGGCACTGACGGTACAAATGGTACAAACGGCAAAGACGGTGCAAGTTTTGTTTGGAAAGGCGAACTTGAAGCCAGCCCCTCAACGCCTCAAACCAACTGGGCTTATTACAACAAGACCGACAAAAAAGCCTACGTTTATGACGGCGAAAAATGGTCAATCCTTGTCCAAGACGGCAAAGACGGTGAAAACGGCACAAATGGTACCAACGGTGAAAACGGCAACGACGGAACAATCATTGTATGGAAAGGTTCTTCGACCGCAGCCCCTGCCTCACCTGCAAAAGGCTGGTGCTATTATAACAGCACAGAAAAGAAGTCATATATGTATGACGGAACTACATGGCAAATGATTGCGCAAGACGGACAAAACGGTACACTCATTGTTTGGAAAGGCGCATTAGAAACCGCTCCTGAAAATCCTGTAACAGGCTGGTGCTATTATAACAGCACAGAAAAGAAATCGTTTATGTATGACGGTACTGCATGGCAGATGATTGCGAAAGACGGCAAAGATTACGAACCGCCGGTATTTGCCTTTACCGTCAACGCAGAGGGCAAAAAAGTTGTTTTCAGCCCCGGCAACTTGTTAAAAAACAATAACTCAGATGAGTATAAATTTGCTGCGAACCAGTGGACGTTAACAGAGGACGGCTATACAAATACATTTACGTATAACGATATAGATAATTGGAACAATAAGACTATTGACGGTAATCAATGGTATGCGCTTTCCGCGGACGAGTGGAAGTATTTGATTGGTAACGGCAGCAGCAAGCGTGAAAGTGCTACGACTTTGCGTAAATGGAGGACAATCAACAGTGTTAACGGTAGTGTTGACGGTTTGGTTATCTTGCCTGATGGATGTACAGCAAGCATTGATGCTGACTGGGCGACTTTGGAGGCTGCCGGCGCGGTATTCTTGCCTGATAATGGAGTCTCTTATTGTCGTTACTGGTCTTCGTCTCCGAACGGTTCAGGCAACGCGTGGGACTTGTTCTTCGGTTCGGGCGGCGTCATCGTGGACTACTACAGCCGCAACGGTCGGTTTGCAGTTCGGCTGGTTCGTTCTTTGAAGTAATTAATCATGTTTTAGAAATTTTGAATTAATAATAGAGAGACTGTTTAAAAAGGCTTGACTCCACCTTTTTAGACAGTCTCTTTTTGTTTGCAAATACTAAATTAATATATCGAAATTCTTGTATAAAAAAAATTTTTGCTAAGAGAAAAAAACTTTGTAATTTAGCCGGAAATTAAAATTGCTTAAATTCGGTTAAATTATGTTTTTAGTAGCAGACTGCGGCGCAACAAAATGCGATTGGGCTATTTCAGACGGTAACGAGTGCGTAAAAACTTTTACCGGAGCAGGGTTCAATCCTGTCCACAGCAAGGACGATAGCATTTTTGCCGCCATAAAAAATGCCGTTACCACAAATGAGGTAAATGCAAAATCCATAGATAACATATTTTTTTATTGTGCCGGTTGCATCAACGAAATTTCAAGCGACAAAATAAAGGGCGCTCTGAGATATTTTTTCCCTGATTCGCAGATTGAAACTTTTGACGATTTAACAGCGGCGGGAAGGGCTATCTTCAAGACTGACTGCGGAATAGCATGTATTCTTGGAACGGGCTGTAACGCTGGTGTGTATACTGATATGGAGATTCAAGACCATATTCCTCCCTTAGGTTATATTTTGGGCGACGAAGGTTCGGGAAGTTCAATCGGAAAACGCCTTATCAACGCCATTTACAAAAAAGAACTCCCTGATGAATACCGCGAAATGTTTGAAAGAGAGTGTATGCTCAATTATGACGACGTGATTTACGGTGTTTACAAAAGCGACACGCCTGCTGTTTTCTTGTCGAGTTTTATGCCTTTTATTCATGACCATATCAACGACTTGACTCTTAGAAATTTGGTTTTGACAGAGTTCGACATGTTTTTCAACCGCAATATTATAAGACTTGACAGACCGAAGACTTACTGCGCTGGGTTTGTCGGCTCGGTGGCAGTGTATTTTGCTGACATTCTCAAAGATGCGGCGCGTTTTCACGGCATTACAATATCAACTATCGTTCAAAAGCCGATTCAAAGACTTGTAGAATTTCATAACGAGGTTCCGCAACCGAAAAATGAATAATTTTAAAAATAAAAAAAATACTAAAAAAACATGAAAAGGAAAGTTTTAACTATGTCATTGGTCTTGGCGTTGGCAGCGGGGGAAGTCTCCGCGCAAATTACCAATACCAATGCGTTTGCCGTGCCGGAGGGTTTTAAGACGGTTTCCGTCAACATTTCCGCCAACGGTCAGATTGCCATAGTCGGCATTCAAAAAGACGAACAATTCAAATATCTTTTTTTCAAGAAAAACAACGGCTCTTTTTCTTCCGGCAACGAAAACAACCCGCTTAACTCTATGATAAGTACGGGTGTTATCCCTTTTAATCCGTCGCAGTCTTCCGACGGTAACGAAATCTATTTTGCCGCAACGGGTGAAGGCGGAGAAAATACCGATATTTTTTATATTTCAAAGGTTAACGGCGTTTGGGGCGAAAAACAATCAGTTGGCAGCAACATCAATTCTGATGCCAACGAACAATATCCGGCGATAAGTCCTGACGGTAACACGTTGTATTTCACGAGACTTGTGGCGGACGGCGAAGACAAACGCTGCGGTGCGCTTTATCTTGCCAACCGTTTGCCGGGCGGCGAATGGGAAAAGGCTGTTGACGTACCGGAGCCCGTAAGTCTCGGTTGTGAGGCTTCTCCGTATGTCTGTCCCGACAACAAGACAATTTACATATCTTCCATACGCGAGGGCGGAAAGGGCGGTTTTGACATCTACTACGTCAGCCGTCTCAACGAAAAACTTTGGGTGATTCCAATCCCCGTTGACACTATCAACAATCAGGTTGAAGAGTTTTCGCCGGCTTGGGATTCTGAGAAAAAAGTGCTTTATTTTGCTAGTCAGGACTTAAAGAAAAAATCAATTGTCCACCCGACAGAGGCTAATCTTCCCGACAACCTTAAACCCGCAAAAGTTACAAGGTATTACGGCAAAACATTAGACCTTGTTACGGGCAAACCTTTGGGCGCAAATATTACCGTTACAGATGTCTTCTCGTCGAAAGTGCTTGATGTTTTCAAGAGTGATGGCATTACGGGAGAATACGACTTTTTCCTGTCGGGACCTTCCAATGTTTTTTTGGATTTTTCTTCGCCGGAATATTCTCACGCAATCGTTGAGACCGAGCCGAAAGACGATGCCGTAAAACAGGACTACAAAATTTTCAACAAAGTTTCGCTTCAACTCAATGTTTTTGACTCGGACATGTTTGAGGCGCTTTCTTCGGAAATCGTCATCACTGCCGACGGCAAAAAATCCAATATCAAACCCGCAGAATTTTCAAAAGGACGTTACAAAATGGAACTTCCAATCGGCAAAAACTACGAGTTTACGATTAAGAAAGAGATGTACATGGACTATGTTTTGAAAATGGATCTCTCGCAAGTTGTGATTTTTGATTCTTTTGAAAGGGACGTTGAACTTGTTTCCGATAAGAGCAAAGTCAAATTCAAGGTCAACGGTCTTGCGCCCAACACCACGACGGAAATTACGATTATCGACCTTTCCACCGCCTCTAAGTTTACGACTTCCGTTATGACAGATACTGATGGTAATTGCGACATTATGTTAAGAAAAGGTGATAATTACAAAATCAGCATTATGGCTCCGGGTTACACGATGTTTGAAAAAGACATCAATGTTCCGATAGTTGCCAAAGGCGAAGATATTATGGTGATTGCAAATATCAGCAAGTTGGAAGAGGACGTAAAAATCGAAATTCCAAACGTAAACTTCGAGTTCAACAGTTTTACGCTTGATGCTTCGAGTTACGAGCCTTTGAACAAAGTTGTTACGCTTTTGAAAGTGAACACGGGCATAGAAATCGAACTTTCAGCCCATACCGACGACAAGGGTAGCGACGATTACAACAACAAACTTTCAGACCAGAGAGCCGCGTCTGTTGCCGCTTACATCGTAAGTAAAGGTATTGACCCTGCGCGTTTGGTTTCAAAGGGTTACGGCAAAACTCAGCCGCTCGTGCCTAACTCAAACGACGAAAACCGTGCGAAAAACCGCCGTGTGGAACTTAAAATTTTGTCAACAAACTCAAATCAATAAAAACATCAGCGATTATGAAAAAAATTTTTGTTTTAGTAATGTTAGCCTTGGTTTGCCATGACTTGTCCGCACAGCGCAGACTAAGATATAAGGATATTATGGATAAACTCGGCAAAGAGCCGGTAGAGCATACTAATATGAAATTTTCGGAGTTTCAGAAAGTTAACCCAGAATTTCCGAACACTTACCTTCAAATGGGCGTTATCTCTTGGAATTGGTTGCAGGAGGAAGACCCTTTTTTGAATTATCCGTATGTTAAACAGTTGATTTACAACACAAACCTTTATCTCGGACTTGCAAAGAGCAAAATCACCGCAGACGAAAAGGAAGTAAAGAAAAACAAAGCTTATTACACAAACTTCAATCTTACTTCTTCGCCCGATGAACTTGATCAGCAGACAGTTTTGGATTATGTCAACAACCTTTTTGAAAAGGCTAAGGAATACGAAAAAAACGTTACGCTTATAGTTGATAATTATAACAAAACAATTGACAATTACAACAACTGTATCGACATTTACCGTACGATTGTGGCAAGACAGAATAATTATAAAAACCTGCTTTTGACCACTGACAGCGAGGCTCGTAAACAATTTGATAATTTGTCGCTCTCTTTTGATTCGGTGATGTATTATTTCAGCGAGTTTAAGACTGCCCTCGGAAACTATCCTATAAAGGATTATGACCAGAAGATGAAAATCATCAAAATCGAGACTTACAGGCTTGAAGGTCTTACTTCGAGCAATTTTTTGCAGCCTGAAATTCCGATTTGGGATTATAAGACATGGGTGAATGACGCTTTTAAACTTATGGACGGCGACGTGCTTTATTGTAAAGACAACGCCGAGGAGGAAATTAAATCTCTTAGAAATCGGATTGCCGCTTTGAGGGATAAAAACGCCGAAACGGACAGCATTCCCGAAATCATTCTTCCAAACAAACTCGTAAATCTTACCGAAAAATACGATTATGAAAGTCTTCTTTCGGCAAGCATAAAATACGAAATCTCGAAAGCCAACTTTCAGATAGCCTCTATGCGCAAGTCGAATAACGTTAACAATCCTGAGTCTTATAACGAGGGTTTGACACAAAAAGCGGCGTATTATTACGACCTTTACATGCTTTCAAAAGAGGCAGGTAGTGCTCTTGAACAATTGAGGGGCAGAATTAGCGACAATAATATCGCAAAACAAGAAAAATTAGTTAAAAACCTTTACAAAGGTAAAACTAATTTTGCTTCTTCCGGTATAAAAGAAGAAGCCGCGCTTTTGCAGACTGTTGCCGATACCAATAGAGAAAACTTTCAAAAGTTTGTAGCAGAGCAACTTAATCCTGAAAACAAAAGCGCAACTTATCAAAACAAGACCATTTCGATAAGACCCGTTGAAACAGATTTTGAAAGTTCTGTTAACGGTTACAATACCGTCTACACCGTAAAAGACGATGCGGGCAACCGTTACGTGTCGGGTTATATCAAACATTCGGCAACCTCGGCTGCGGGTTTTGTGGCAAAACTCAATCCTGAAAACGGCGTTATTTGGCTTACGCAGTTGACTGCTGCGCCCTCAGGCATCAACAAAGCCGTTCAGGTGATTCCCTCAAAATTTTTAGGACCTGTGGTTTTGGTTGCAAACACCTCTAATTCAGGCAACAAGACTACTGCAATAAAACTTGACGCAAGCGGCAAAGTAAGGGCTAAGTCGGAATTTACTTCCAACCTTTATCCCGTTGCTTTCTGTTATGACGAGGTCAACGAGGTGATAACAGCGGTTTTCAAAGGTGAAAAGGGCAACGAGTCAGACGAACTTGACGACTGCGCTGTTGAGACCGTAACAGCCGGTCAGAAAACTTCCGACCTTCTTCCCGAAGCGTTTTCTCTCAAAGGCAAAATCACCGACATTTTGCAGACTGAAAACGGCAATCTCGTAATCTGCAATTACAAAACCGTAAAAGTAGGCAAGGAGAGTGAACACGCAGGCTCCAACATTGCGGCTGTCAACGTTTCGGGCAACACCGTTTCGCTGAACGTTTACCAAAACGGCGGAAAAGATGTTAAAGCGTTGAAAGCCTTTAAGTTGAATGCCGAGACGATTAACATTATCGGAAGTTATGACTCGCTTGACGGCGCGGTTTCGGACTTACCTAATGCGGCATATCTCTTGGTTGACAAAAAAGGCGGATTTAAGAATTAATTAGATAGTTTTTTTTTCATTTTTTGTTTGTTTTTAACGGCGGAAAATACTGTTTTTTCCGCCGTTATTTTTTTAGAAGCCGAGATCGCCTATGTCTGAGACTGCGTCTTTTACGGTAGAGCCGCGGACAATGAGTTTTGTGGGGACGATAACGGTTTCAAAAGGTTCAAAGACTTGGGTTTCGATGCGTTTGATAAGCAGTTCGGCGGCTTTTGAACCGATGAGCGAGCCGTTTTGGTCAACGGTTGTAAGCGGCGGGGTGGTAACCTCTGAGATAAGTCCGTTTGTAAAACCGACAACGGCAGTCTGTTCGGGAATTTTTATGCCGTTTTTTGTCAGAGTTGTGATTGCGCCGATTGCAGTCATATCGTTAACAGCAAAAATTCCGTCCGGGATTTCGCCGCTTTTGCAAAAGTCTTCTACAATTTTGGCAGCACCGAGAAACTTGTCGCATTTGAAAATCATTTCTTCGCCTTTGAAAAGTTTGTGGCGTTTCATTGCGTCAACGTAGCCGCGTTTTCTGTCAGCACCTATGCGTACGTTGTCAGGTCCGGCAAAGTGAATGATGTTTTTTCTGCCGAGCGAAATCAAATGCTCAACCGCCGAAAACGCCGCCGCATAGTCGTCGATGATGCACCTGTCGCAGAGCGTGGCGTGAGGAGGACGGTCAAAAAACACAAGCGGAATTTTCCGTTTC
>JAEEGK010015263.1_pt1 | contig 17052 bp, 15 predicted proteins | sample 8958771 | NCBI WGS metagenome assembly JAEEGK01 (sample SAMN16246547, study PRJNA631951) | gut metagenome | biome: gut microbiome; feature: rumen; material: SC-attached | host: Bos | place: Iran: Karaj | collected 2018-10 | reverse complement strand
TTCATCCTGAGCCAGGATCAAACTCTCTATAAAAATATGTTTGAATTTAATCCGTCCCGAATAAACTGCTTAGCTTATTCTTAACGTTTACTTTAGGTTTTCTTTCTCTGAAATTTACTCTCCATCTTTTATGATGGTTTTTAGAATTTTCAGGGTTGCATTGCTGTTTATTTGTCAAGGTTCTTTGTTGCTGCCTTTCTTGACGGCAACGAAAAGATTCTATCACTACCGCCAACGCTTGTCAACAACTTTTTTCAATATTTTTCCGCCTTTTTTAGAGGCGGTGGAATTTTATTTTAACATTGCCTATTTTCATTGTCAATAAATAAGAAATAAAGAGTATAAAAAAACCACTTATAATGAAATAAGTGGTAATTTTCAAACGGAGAAAGAGGGATTTGAACCCTCGCGCCGGTCACCCGACCTACACCCTTAGCAGGGGCGCCTCTTCAGCCTCTTGAGTATTTCTCCAAAGTCTTAAGTCTAACGCTTACCAATATGTGTAACGCACTTTTAAATGACGCAAGTGTTATTATAAATGGACGCCTGTCTTTTGTCAACCAAAGTTTACGACTCGGGCGCTTCAATCTTTACTTCTTCAAGTCCGAGTTCTTCCGCGGTATAGTTGCTGCCCTTTGTGACCTTTAAAAGTTCTTTCATATATTTAAAAGCTGCATCCTCGCCTTCGTTGGCCATGGTCGTCAATGCTTTCTCTAATACAGCTCTGGTATCTTTGTTCATTATAATAAGATGTCTTGCCCTGCTGTAATAATTCCACGCATCGGCCTGAGTGTATTCGTCGCGGTTATAAGCAATGCATGCTGCATATCTGTCTGCAACCATTTCAGCCACATACTTAAGAGGCATTCTGCAGCCGAAAGCATATTCGTCGCTCGATGAGGAATAATCAATCCAGTATTCGAAGTGATGTTTGTTTCTTCCTTTATGATGAAGCCAGGCATAAGAAGCACCGTTAATCTTTCTGTCAACGGCGTTCGGCGATAAGCGTCCGGAATAGTATTTTACGCTGGGTGCGAATTCGGTAAGCGAGAACTTGCTCATATCATGGAAGAGCCCCTGATAGTAGCGGCCCATTTTAAAACAGGCTCTGCAAACATATCGTTTATGTTTTAAAACTGTACCGAGATGTCCGAAGAACCTTTGGAAAAAATTCTTTTCTTTATATAAATAGTATTTTTCTTCCTGAGTCATATTGTTATTTGTAGAGGCAGTTGCCCTTTGAGTCTGCGACAACTATTACGGGGAAATCTTTTACTTCGAGTTTTCTGATGGCTTCAGTACCGAGATCGTCGTAAGCCACCACTTCACTTTTTACGATGGATTTGGAAAGCAGTGCTCCCGCACCGCCTACTGCTGCGAAGTATACGCTCTTGTTTCTGACAATCGCATCCATTACGGCCTGGGTTCTTTTGCCCTTGCCAATCATTGCGCCGAGTCCCAGATCAAGAAGACCGGGTGTGTATTTATCCATACGTCCGGCTGTGGTAGGACCTGCGGAACCGATAACTTTGCCCTCTCTGGCGGGCGAAGGTCCCATGTAGTAAATAATCTGGTCTTTAATATCTATAGGAAGAGACCCATTCTTGTCGAGGCTCTCCTGCATTCTTTTATGAGCTGCATCGCGGGCGGTGTAAATGGTACCTGTAAGATATACGTAATCGCCTGCTACAAGTTCGTGTTTTGTGTTATCGTCCATCGGGACTGTAATGTTCTTGGTCATTTTATCTCCGAAACTAAATAGTTCTTTCTATATGTCTGTTAACGTGACAGCAGATATTTACAGCTACGGGAAGTCCCGCAATATGTGTGGGATATCTTTCGATGTTAACTGCCAATGCGGTTACGCTTCCGCCTAATCCTGCGGGACCGATTTCAAGCGCATTGATTTTCTCAAGCATTTCCTCTTCGAGTTCTTTTATATAAGGAACATCCGAATGTGTGCCTGTTTTTCTTGTGAGCGCATGCTTGGACATAAGTGCGCACTTTTCAAATGTACCACCGATACCTACACCGATTACCATGGGAGGGCATGCGTTGGGACCCGCATCCTTTACTGCGGAAAGAATTGCGTTCTTAACGCCTTCGATACCGTCGGCGGGTTTTAACATGTAGACCTTGCTCATGTTTTCGCTGCCGAAGCCCTTAGGTGAAATAGTAATCTTAACTTTATCGCCGGGAACAATAGAGTAATGAATTACTGCAGGTGTATTGTCCTTGGTGTTGTTTCTGATAATCGGATCGTCTACAACAGATTTTCTTAAATATCCTTCGACATAACCTTTTCTCACACCTTCGTTAATCGCATCTTCAAGGTTACCGCCTTCGAAATGAACTTCCTGACCGATTTCCATAAAAACAACTGCCATTCCCGTGTCCTGGCAGATAGGTATCATTTCTTCTTTTGCGATAACGAGGTTTTGCTTTAGCTGATCGAGGATCTGTTTGCCGAGCTCTGAGTTTTCTTTATTAAAAGCATCGTCGAGAGCACATCTCATATCCTCGGAAAGATTGTGATTTACTTCAATGCACATCGAAGCCACGGCTTCGATTATTTCTTTTACGTTTATTTCACGTATATTACTCATCATTGTCATCCTTTTTCGCTTCGGTATATAAATACTGGCCGTTGCGCTTTGTGGTAGGTCCGTAAGTGATTGCGTTTACGGGGCAGCGATGGAGGCATCCAAGGCAGAGGCTGCACTTTTTGTTAACCCATACGGGCTTGCCGTAATCCATCGAAATGGCCTGAGTCGGACACTGCTTTGCGCAGATGCCGCAGCCTATACAGTCTTCGGAAACCTTAAAAGGCGAAGTTGTTCTGGTAAGATTGTAAGCCACTCTGGTAACTTTTGAAGCGGGCCAAACTCCGCGCAGATGATTATGGTATCCGCCGATTTTATTGTTGATTAAAAAGAGAACGTTTTTGAGTTCTTCTTCAGCTTTATGATTCTTGGCTGCATTTTTGTCGGAATTTTTTACGTTAAAAACAAGCGTATAGTTATCCACCATTCTTAAGGAGAATGATGCATTAAGGCCAATGCCTCTTTTAGCAAGAAGCTTGGAAAGCTGTATGTCGGCGCCACCGGTTGCAACACCGCAGGTAGCTACCGAGTATGAATAATGCTTTCCGTATTTTTCTATGGACAGTGATTTTACGAATTCTTCGACAACCGAAGGAAGACTCCAGTAGTAGATGGGATATACAAATCCGATTCTTTCGCCTTTTTTAAGCTTGAAATCAAACTGCATTTTTTTAACGCAGTCAGCCATCGATACAACCTGTTCGCCGGTTTTCTTTGCAATTTCGTCTGCCACATGTTTGCTGTTGCCTGTAGCTGAAAAATAAAAAATCATAATTGTCCCTCTCTAAATTGTAAGACACTTTTCCCGTCTATTATAAAACAGGAAAAGTGTCTTGTCATTAAAACATTAAAATACAAATATTGCGGCGCCGTATGAAGGTAAGTCGAATTCGATATGATAAGGTCTGCCGTCGCACTCGCCCTCTTCCGCGGTAATAACCGTAGGAATGTCTCCGCCGTTTCCGCCGAATCTCTTTTCGTCGCTGTTAAGAAGGAGTTTGTATTTGCCCTTGTTCGGAACGCCTACCCAGTAATTGTTTCTTCTCATGGGTGTCATGTTAAGAATTACGAGGATGGAGTTCTTGCCGGTTGAACTCTTTCTTAAGTAGCTGTAAATACTTCTGTCGGCATCGTCTGCGTTAACCCATTCGAAACCTTCCCAGCTAGCATCAAACTCATATAGAGCAGGGTATTTACGGTAAATCTTTAAGAGCTCTTCGGTATAATCAAGCATGCCTCTGTTTAAGTGGTTTTCAAGAAGGAACCAGTCAAGTTCTCTCTCTTCGCTCCACTCTCTTTCCTGGCCAAATTCCTGGCCCATGAAGAGAAGCTTCTTGCCTTCATGTGTGAACATGAATGTGTAGCCTACACGGAGGTTTGCATATTTATCAATCTGATATCCGGGCATCTTATTAACCATTGAACACTTAAGATGCACTACCTCATCATGCGAAAGAGGAAGGATATAATTCTCTGCCGAATTGTAGCTCATTGCAAAGGTGAGCTTGTTGTGATTGTTCTTTCTGAAATAAGGATCCAGCTTCATGTATTCGCAGAAATCATGCATCCAACCCATATTCCATTTGAAAGAAAATCCGAGTCCGCCGTCTTCGGGAGCAGCCGTAACTTTAGGCCATGCCGTAGATTCTTCAGCGATGGTACATACTCCGGGGAAGCCGCCTCTTATGACAGAATTCAGATGTTTGAAGAATTCGATGGCTTCGAGGTTTTCGTTTCCGCCGTATTTGTTGGGAACCCATCCGCCCGCCTGTTTGCCGTAATCAAGATAAAGCATTGAGGCAACCGCATCCACGCGAAGACCGTCGATGTGATACTCTTTTATCCAGAACAAAGCATTGGCGATAAGGAAGTTTCTGACTTCGTTTTTACCGTAGTTAAATATCTTGGTGCCCCAGTCAGGATGTTCGCCGAGTCTGGGATCGGGATGTTCGTAAAGACATGTGCCGTCAAAATCTGCAAGGCCGTGCGCATCTCTCGGGAAATGAGCAGGAACCCAGTCAAGGATGATACCGATGCCGTTTTTATGAAGAGTATTTACCAGATACTGGAAATCTTCGGGCGAGCCGTATCTTGATGTGGGTGCATAATAACCCGTTACCTGATAGCCCCATGAGCCGTCAAAAGGATGCTCTGCGATGCCCATCAGTTCGATGTGTGTATATTTTAAAGCCTTTAAATATTTTACAATTCTGTCGGCAAAATCTCTGTATGAATAGAAGCCGTCCCTGTCGGGAATAGGATGTCTCATCCATGAACCGATATGACACTCGTAAATAGCCATGGGCTCTTTGAAAAGATTCTTGGTCGCACGTGAGTTCATCCATACGGTGTCGGACCACTTAAAATCGGAAATATCCGTAACGACGGAAGCAGTTCCCGGTCTTAACTCTGCAGCGTTTGCATAAGGATCCGCTTTGTAAAGCTTCTGTCCGCTCTCAGTTAAAATTAGGAATTTATACATATCACCCTTTTTAACATTCTTGATAAAGGTGGTATAAATTCCTATTTCTCCCATTCTTTCCATGGGATACTGATTTTCCTGCCATCCGTTAAAAGAACCGATGACATATACTTCTTTTGCATTGGGCGCCCATACAGCAAAGAAAACTCCCTGCTTGCCGCCCCTGGTAGTTATATGGGCACCGAGTTTTTTGTAAATATCGTAATGTGTTCCTTTACCGAAAAGATACGCGTCGTCTTCGGATATAAACACGTTTTCCTCTTTAGCCATTAAGCCAACCCCCAAATATTAATCAAAATCTTTTTCGCGAAGCATTACCATGCCGTTCTCGTCGATTAAATTGTTGGACATTTTTCTGAAGAGGTTTGACACTCTTCTCTTCTTGTTGTTTTCGATGGCTTCGTCTACAATCTCTTTGACTTCGGCGATGGTTACCGAATGATTGCCTGCCTGAGCTTCACGGACTCTCTTGTGGAATGCCATGTTGGCAAATCCGTCGTCGATGGAGTAGCCGAGATTATTGGCATACTTCATACCGTAATCAACCAGAGCCGCTTCGCTCATTGCGATAACATTAATCTTTATATTAAAGTAATCGGTTAATGTGCGCTGTCTGTTAACCAGCTTTTTGATTTCTGCTCTGGTATCCACAAGGAAAATGAGGATTCCTCTCTCTTCCTGGTTGATTCCCTGTGTCAGTTTAATAAGTGCGTTGTTGGAGAGCTTGTTGGCATCCGTGATTACAAGTGCACCGTTATTTAATCTGTCGAGAATCTCGGGTATATTCTTTACGTTAAAATCTGTAGCATCAATTCTGGACATAGCGCCGGAGAAATTGACATCTGCAAATTTTACGAATTTTACGATCGACTTTGCAAGAGCAAAACCGCTCTCTGTATTGTCCGTTGTGATAAGAACGTTGCCTACGTATGCAGCAAGGGAAATGTTCTCAAGCGCATTGGCAATCTGTGTTCTCATTGAACGGGGATGTAAGAACTGCGAGAAAAGTTTTCTTTCTTCGGGACTTAAATCTTTTACGCCCTCTGTTTCCTTTTCGTCCTCTTCCTCGTCGTATGTATCTTCTTTTTCAGGCTCTTCTTCAGTTTCTTCGGAAACTTCTTCTTTTTCCGCCTTTGCTACCTTTTCTTCCTTAACGGGAGCTGCAAGCATTTCTTCTTTTATCTCGGGAATAACCTTGGTTGCGCCGAGGGCAGTCTCTTCGGGAGAAGCAACAATTTCTTCTTCCCCGGCATCGACTACTTCTTCGCTGAATTCGATTTCATCGCCTTCTGCAACTTCTTCAGCTTCTTCAGCTGTCTCATCGACAACTTCTTCAGCCTCCTCAGATGCTTCTTCTACTACTGCAGCCACTGCTTCTTCAGCTTCGATTTCAGCAAATTCGGGCTCGTCTGTTTCAGGCTCTTCTGCAGGCTTTTCGTTTAAAATAACTTCCGGCATTTCGCTCTTTGCTTCGGAAATCATTTCCTCTATGGATTCCTGAGACATCTCGGCGAACTCGTCATCAAGATCCGCAACTTCTTTCCAGATGCTGCCGGGCTCTTCCTCGGGCTCTTCCTCGACTTCTTTTTTCTTTTCGAAAATCTTTCCTGTGGATTCTATGAAATCCTCATGGATGCTCTTTCTTAAGTTCTGGGTATTTCTTTCTTTTATCTTGGACCAGTCGGAAAGAAGATCGTCCATTGTAATCTGGCCGGGAATAGTATCGTCTTCGTAATCGTCAAATGACGCATCAGAGAATGAAACCTGTCCGTCCTCGTCCTTGTATAAACGGTCACCCATTTTTTCAAGTTCGGGATTTCTCTTTTTCTTGGGAGGCTTAACCTCTTTCATATCGGGATCTGCAGACGTAGGCATATCATACTGTGTAAAGCTGATATCTGCTGTCTTGTCTGAGAAGAATACTTCCTGCATGCTGGGCGGAACCGTCTGCTCCAGAGACTTTGTATTGAACTCGGGTCTTTTTCTTCTGACGGGAACATCGTCTTCGGATTTGAGTGTCTGAATATCTTTTGCAAGATTGTTCTGGAGATTGAGCGCACTCATATCCATTGTATTCATAAGCTTTACGTTTCCTGAACTTTCGGAAGATTCTCCGTCACCGATTCCGAGACTTAACTTTCTTAAAAGAAGTTCCTGCTCTTCCGTAAGAGGAACACAGCTTCTCTTAAGCTCAAGTGACTTTTTCGCATATTTGCCGTCGTCACCAAATAAAAGAACGAGCTCGTCGCATTCTGCGGCACATTCTGCGTACTGTCTTGCCTGGTTGTAAAGTTTGGCAAGCTCGTATCTGAACTGCTCTGCAGCGGGCTCTTTTTTCTTTAATTCAACAAGTATATCGATCTTTTCCGTTACGGGAAGATCGTAAGCAAGCGCTCTTTTATATTTGAGCGCATCATAATGCCAGTCGCTTCTGTCTGTCATGCTCTGGTATCTGTCTAAATAAACCTGAGCTGTAACGACATCCTTGCTTTCAAAATATGTCTCGCAGAGAAGATAAACAATCTTCTTGTTGTTGGGCTTTTTGTTATGCGCCATCTTAAGGATATTAACCGCATCGTCGTAACGGCGGGTCCTTCTGTACGCTTCTGCAGCCTGAATAAGGCGCTTAATATCCTCTTCCTTACGCCAGTCAACTTTATCTACAAGATATACGGCATCATTATATCTGCCGGCTTTCATCAGTTTTTCAATTTGTTCACAATGAAGTCTGCTATCAGATTTATCCAAAACAACCACCTCGTATGCTTATCAAAAATAATACATATTGTGTTTTCATACACAAAAAAACACCCTATATAGTTTATCATAAGCATAGCAGAATGTCAAAAATTATTGCGTTAAAATGTCGGAAAGACGGGCAAATTCTTCAAGTGTTAATTCTTCCCCGCGGATATTCACGTTTTTGCCCATTTCAAGGAGTGCATTTTCTATATTTTTCTTGTCTGTTTTATATGCGGATGAGTGCGAAAGCGCGTTGGTTAGAGTCTTTCTTCTCTGCTCGAAGGCTCCTTTTATGATGCGGAACATCTCTGACTTGTTGTTGACCTTAACTGCGGGCTCTTTTAGCTTATCAAGTCTGATTACAGCGCTGTCTACGTTCGGACGCGGGATAAAACAGTTCGGAGACACGGTCATCTTAACTTCCGCATTGCTGTAAAAAGCAACCGCAAGCGAGAGTGCACCGTAATCCTTGCTGCCGGGACCGGTCTGCATTCTTTCTGCCACTTCCTTTTGGATCATGACTGTAATGCTTTCGATGGGAAGGTCTTTTTCAAGAAGTTCTATGATAATGGGCGTGGTGATGTAATACGGAAGATTCGCCACAACCTTGGCAGATGCGGCACCGTTTTCTTTTAGGATATTGACGATATCGGCTTTTAAAATATCCTGATTAATGACGGTCACGTTGTTAAAATCCGCGAGCGTGTACTCGAGGACCGGAATCATGTTTTTATCAATTTCAACGCTTATAACCTGTTTTGCGGCTTCTGCAAGATACTGCGTAAGGGTTCCGATTCCGGGGCCGATTTCAAGCACGGTGTCTTCCTTTGTGATGCCTGCCGAGGCCACGATTTTCTCTAAAATATTAGAATCGATCAGGAAATTCTGGCCGTATCTTTTCTGTGCCGTCAATCCGAATTTGTTTAATATCTCACTTGTTTTGGAGGGATTCCCCAAGTAAGCTTTTGAGCTCATTTGTCAGTTTCCTTTTTCTTAAAGTAATGTTGTATTTATCGATTATCTTCTGTTCGGGTTCGTAATTGCCCAGTATTTCGTCAGCCTTTTTAATCACCTCTTTGTAGGATTTGATTTTAACCCTGAAGTAATCGTTCCGGCCGTTCGCAAGAACTATGTCTTGTTCATTGTCATCCGTGCTTCCGTATACCGAACCGTAGGGAAGCGATGCGTAGTATTTAAAGTTTCTGTCAAAGAAATATTCGTCGTAACCTCCGAAAAGAACATAGCTTTTCTGTTTTTTAAGATATACGAATTTATCCGGAACACCGTCGATATAAAGGTTTTTTACCGCATTCTGCGTTTTTCTGTCAAAAATCGTCAGTTCACCGTTGTAATTGAGAACCGCATAGTATTTTCCGTCGTCGGATGCAATCACCTGATATACCGTCTTGTCGATATCGGGATAATAACTCTTGTCGGCCGTTCCGATTTCGTCAAACTCGTTTACACCGGTTTTTGAAAGCACTTCCGCCCATTCGCCGCGCTTTAAATCAAATACCGAAACATAGGACGAATCCTCTTTGTGTTTAATGTACAAGGAGCCGTTTTTCTGCGTGACGTGCAGAAGCTTCAGTCCGGATTTCTGAGGGAAAAGTTCTTCGGAAAGTATCATGCCCTCATCATAAAAATAGTCTAAAAGAAATATGTCTTCATTCTCATCGATAACGGCAAATCCGTCATCGTAAGAAAAAACGCTTAAAATATCGTTTGCTCTCATCAAAGTGGATGCAAGCTCCAGATCATAATCGAAAAACATCGCCTGGTTGTTTGCGTATACACAGAGGCCGTAATCGTTTAATGCCAGATCATCCATGGAGCCGATTTCGATGATTCTCCCGATCATGCCGTTTTGTGATGTGGCATTTGCGACATCATATCTTAAAAGATGCGTAACATAACGAAGTGTATCGGGATCTTCTCCGACATAGGCTGTGAAAACATAATCACCGCTTGTTGCAACGCCCGCATACTCAGTGATATTTTTGTCACGGATAAACATATCAATCTGACCTGTTTCGGTCTCAAACTGACAGAGAATCGCACCGTCCGCGGTCGGGTCTTCCTTAAGTGCAAAGACAGCATATTTTCCGTCCTCGGAAAAAGCCACATCCAGATACTCGCTGTATTCACCGAATACGAGACTGTAATCGGAATATTTTATCTCATATTTTACCGTATCACCGTCATAGGCTTTTACACCGTCAATCGTAAAAGTAAATGTTAATCTTCCGTCTTCGGGCGATTCAACGTATCCCGCATATTCGTCCAAAAGTTTATATTCGCCCGAATTAAGATCGATAATCCTTGTTTCCGAAATGTCAACATTATATCCGATTGAATAAATCACTGCATCGTTTCCGGAAAAGCCCATATCATAAAGCCCCTCGGCCCCGGTCTCAAACAGTATTTCCCCGCTTTCGATATCCGCCACATAAAGGATGTCGTCAAATCCAAAAAGAGCCATTCTCTTTTTGTCAGGCGATATTTCATATGAAATAATCGAACTCGGTATCTGTACGATTCCGGTCGGAACATAGGACTCAGACGCACCGTAAACATTCATCGCATCAATAAGCGCTCTGTAGGCCTCTTCGTTATAGTCCTTTGTTTCTCTGTCGGGAAGCACGCTTCGTGCGGCATATATCGCATCAAGACGTCTGCCGGTCTCGTATAATTCTTTTGAGGCAGTAGCCATTGAAGAAGCGTATTTATCTTGAATAGTTTTATTCTGTTTCTGAATCTTTGCCGTAAAAAGAACGCATACAAATGCAAAAATCGCAACTATCGCAAGGACAACTTCCATGGCAATGATACGTTTTTTGATCTGCTGCTCTCTCTTTCTTTGTTTTAAATCATCGTAATTGAGATTGAACATTGCCGCGCAGAGTTTGATGACGGCATTATCCATATTTTTAAGACGTTCTTTGTTGTTTTGGCCGCGACAGTCTGCCGCAAGGGGTTCTCTCGTGCGACGGATAACAACGTCATTGCCGTTTAAATCCTTTTCCGTTACGTCTTCGTTTAAAAGAATCTCGGGGAAGGATTCGTCGGGCTCGCCTTCGGCAAGCACCAAAAGAACATGCTTCCTGTCTTTTAAGGATACGAAGGTCTCAATTTCTTTTCTGCACCATGCCGACAAAGGGAGCCTGGGTGAACAAATTACAATAAGGAATTCCGAATTCTTCAAAGCGGCCATTATCGGATCTGACAGATTGTCCGATAAAGGAAGCTCTGCCTCATCGCGAAATACTCTCTCTATCTTTTTCTTTTTTAAACCCATTTTCTTTAGAACGGATTTGGGAAGTTTGAAGTTTTCGAGTTTCTTATGAAGGTTTTCAGATACAAAAGAATCGAGCTCACAATGTCTGTAGCTGATAAAAGCATCATATTTTACATTTTCGAGTCCCATTAAGTTCTCCTAAAATAAATGATTTTTATTCGGATAGTCTGTACATTTCAAGTGCGTTTTTGTAAGTGATTTCTTTTACGGTTTCTGCGTCCGTTCCTTTTAAAAGAGCAATTTCGTCAACCACGTATTCAAGGTAAAGCGATGAATTCCTTTTAGCCCTGAAGGGTGTGGGCGCAAGATACGGGCAGTCGGTTTCAAGCACTATTTTCTCAAGAGGAATTCTTTCGACGGTTTCTTTTAATTTCTTTGCGTTCTTAAAAGTAACCACTCCGCCGACTCCGATGTAAAAGCCCATTTTTATGGCCTCAACAGCAATTTCGGGCGAATAGGAAAAGCAGTGTATAACTCCGCCTACCTTTCCTGCGGCGTGTTCTGAGAGAATGTCCATTGTGTCTCTGGCGGCTTCTCTCGAATGAACTATTATAGGAAGAGAAAGCTCTTTGGCCAGTTCAATCTGTCTTATAAATGCGCTTTTCTGGATGTCGGGATTGTCTTTATGCCAGTAGTAATCAAGGCCGATTTCTCCGATGGCAACGACTCTTTTTTCTTCGCACATTTTGCGAAGAGCATCTATGCCTGCATCATCGACTTCATCGCAGTCATCGGGATGAACTCCGACGGCAGCATAAAAGAGGTCATATTTATTTGCAAGATCTATACTGTTTTGGCTCGTTTTAAGATTCGCGCCGACATTTACTATTCTTTTTACGTCGCTTTCTATAAGGGCTTTTATTATTTCTTCCCTGTCTTCATCAAACGCATCGTCGTCATAATGCGCATGTGTGTCAAAAATCATATTTCATCTCCGTACGGCAAAAGCCAAATACATTATATTATATATTTTTCAAAAAAAGTATTGCAAAACAAAAAAACTTATAATATAATCTCTTATGTTCGCGCGATTAGCTCAGTTGGTAGAGCACCTGACTCTTAATCAGGGTGTCCAGGGTTCGAGCCCCTGATCGCGCACTAAGTACTAATTTTGTGGACGCAGGAGCCATGGGGTTGGTGCTTTTCTTTTTTTACGGAGGTTTTAAGGAGGGGTACTTATGACAAGAAAAGAACTGGCAATGAATTATTTCAAAGAAGGTTACAACTGTGCTCAGGCCGTTGTGCTTGCCTTCGAAGATCTTACAGGCTTAGATAAATCCACGCTTTTAAAACTGTCGTCTTCATTCGGCGGCGGACTTGGCCGCCTCAGGGAAGTCTGCGGAAGCGTGAGCGGAATGGCTATCATTCTCGGTATTGTATACGGATATGACGATTCTTCTTCGCACGAAGAGAAGTCAGCGCACTATGCAAGAATTCAGGAAGTCGCTCATAAATTCGAGGAAAAGAACGGCTCAATCGTCTGCAGAGAACTTTTAGGCTTAGCCACCAAGCATGATTCGCCTGTTCCCGAAGCAAGAACCGAGGGCTACTACAAAAAGCGCCCCTGTGTTGAGCTTGTCGGTGATTCGGCCGAGATACTTGATGAATATATTTCAAATCACCCTGTAAAATAATTACTCATAAAAGATAAAAGCCGGAATCGAAATGATTCCGGCTTTATTTATTTCTTTTATGATTTAGAATACAAACTGGTATACGCAGAATGCGGCGTACAGGATAAGGAGTGTAACGCCCTGCCATCTGTAAAGCTTGCCTTTAATAAGCGCGGGCAGCGTTAAGAAAAGCATTACGAAAAGCATCAAAGGTATTTCCACCACGAGCGATGAGTTAAGTCCTGTGTTTAAGAACAGCTTTTCAGCCGGTACTTCGAAAGGCTTGATGGTGATTGCAAGACCGCTTACAAGTACAAGGTTGAAAAGGTTTGCACCGATGATGTTACCGAGCGATAATGAGCCGTGGCCTTTGATAAGCGAAGTGATTGCTGTTACAAGTTCGGGAAGCGATGTTCCGAGAGCTACCACTGTAAGTGCGATAACCGAATCGGGAACGCCGACCTTCTTGGCGATAATCGTTCCGTTGTCTACTAAAAGAGTTGCACCAAATGCAATGATTGCCGCACCGAGTACAAGCAGTATGATTGCCATAAATACCGGCATATCTTTTTCTTTTTCCTCTTCGGGATTTTCATCCGGCTTGCCCTTTTGTTTAAGTGCCGTCAGAACGGTGATTACCATATATACCACGAACATGCATAAAAGAACGATACCTGTGGTTCTGGTAAAATTGCCCGTTACGTATGCGGTGAATGTATAAAATCCTGCTGCCGTAAAGAAGAAAAGCACGGGTACAATCAGTGATTTTCTTTCTGCCTTGGCAGGTTTTACAGCCAGTGTGATTGCGGCGATTAAAGAAACATTACAGATTATGGAACCGATTGCGTTACCGTAAGAAATCGCACCGTTTCCTTTTGCAGCCGCCTGAGCTGAAACCATTACTTCGGGAAGCGTGGTTCCGATTGAAACAACCGTTGCGCCGATAAGGATCTCGGGAACCTTAAACTTTTCTGCTATTGCACTTGCGCCGTCAACAAACCAGTCTCCTCCTTTTATGAGAAGGAAGAAACCTATTGCAAAAAGGATGAGTGCGGGAACAAGCGCTGTAATGTCCGCTTTATTGTTGTAGATAAAGCAGCCGAGGCCTGCAACAAACAGTATGATCGCAAAAATCAGATTTCCGTATTTTTTCATTATATTTATGTCCTTTCGGATAGAAATTTTATTAATCAAATCAATCGTAGTCTATCAGTTTTTTTATGAACGGTCAATAAGCATGATTCGCCAATAACGCCCTTTTATTTTCTGCTTTTGGGCAAATTAAGATATTGTTTATTTTATTTTTACATTATGATATTATATATAAGAATTGATTAGATTCGTATAACCGCAAATGAGGGGGAATTACATATGGCACTTTATGAATCCGGAGAAATGTATCTCGAAACCATTCTCGTTTTATATAAAAGAGGACTTGAGAGAGTACGTGCAATCGACATCGTAAAAGAAATGAATTTTTCCAAACCGAGTGTAAGCATTGCACTTTCAAATCTTAAAAAAGAAGGTTACGTATCAGTTGATGCAAACGGTACCGTGGAACTCACGGATGCAGGTTTAAAGATCGCCAAGAAGATTTACGAACGCCACGTAATCTTAAGCCAGCTGCTCATCGATCTCGGCGTATCGGAGAAAACCGCTTCCGAAGATGCCTGCAAAGTTGAACACGTGATTTCGGACGAAACGTTTAAGGCAATCAAGAAACATTACAAAAACAAATCTGAAAAGTAAATTTATTACAGGCACTTACGGGTGCCTGTTTTATAATGGAATAAATTTGCGGGGAAAAACTATGGACAAAAGCTCAGGTCAAATCCTGGATCTTCTGGATGCCAAAGAGGCTTCGGAAAAAAAGATTGATAAATTAGAAAAAAAACTCAGTAATGATCACACAAAAGCATACCTGCTTGGATTGCTCGGAATTCCTCTTGGATTCTTAGCATCAATTCTTATATATGCTTCAGCCATAGGAATTTTATGGCTTATTTCTTTATATGAATCAAATAATTATGTATGGGGAAGTATTGACGGCTCTCCCATGCCCGGAATCGGAGCCATCGGAATATTATTGATGATTTTATTATTCATTCCGTTATTCTTTATACTGTTTATAATTTCATCAGCCATCCTTTATTTTCTGATTACCCTTATTGCTTGTAAAATAATAGATTCAAGAGCAAACGGTAAGCATGCAGACAAATATGAACCTCAAATGATTCAGGAACTGGTCAATCTGGAGAATATAAATCAGCAAATTGAAGAGATGCAACAAATAAATCCACAGGAATAAAAACTCTAATTTTCAAAAAACGAATTAATCGTCTTTCGATAAACGACAGTAAATATCACTCCGATAATTATAGCCGAAAGGTGAATAATCATGGAGGGTACTCCTGCCACGAAAGGACTTATTGCTATATACAACGTTACTAACGAAAAAGGAATCAGAAAATAAAACGAAACCTGTTTAAACAGCTTTCCAAACCCGTATTTTTTTCCAAGAACAAATATCGCATATAATGCAATCGGCACAAAGCAGAACGCCAAACCGGATGCACCGTGACAGCCAAATTCTTCTCCTTTTTTAGTAAAGTAAACGCCCATTATTATACAGGCAATCAAATCTATCAACCATGATGCAACAAATATAGGTAACATCTTTTTTGTTCCTATTATCTTTTCAACCAGGATTCCGAAAGGCAGTATCAAAAGTAAATTATATCCAAGATGACCTATTGTAAATCTTATACCATAATCTGAGGGATATTCAGGCGGAATAAGAGCCTGAGGCGCTCCCTGAAGGAAAATATGTGTAATAACCTGCCATGGATATTTAATCGGATAAACCAATAAAAAAGCCATATAAGTTGATACGATAAGTTGCGATATCAGTGTCACGATTATGCATAATGCAGCAATCGTCAGGCAAAAAAACGGAATGCCTTTCTTAAAATAAATATTTCTGATTTTCATATAGAACCCCCTAAAGTTCAATTCTTTTTATTTGCTTAATTCTGTACACATGGCAGAGAATTTTTTATCATCAAGCATCTTTATAATTGTATCTACAGCTTCAGCCGCTGTTCTGCCAAGTGTATTGTACGAATTTATATTTGTCGGGAAATCGAACAGCTTACAGATGTTTAAATGATAATCCGGAGAAGAATCGAATTTTTCAGCCATTTCTTTTGCTCCGAGAAATAATTCCCGAGCCTTGTTTTCATCACCGTCTTTTAGATAAGCAAAACTCTCCAGTGTAAGATATGTTACGGACATATAATCAAGGAACCCCGGTTCTTCGTTTTTCTGAAGACTTTTTATATATTCATTACCCCATCTGGTCAATTCTTTTATGCGTTCTGTTTCCCCGCGGTTTTTATAAAAGAAAAACAATCCCAGCGTTATATTGATAAGATGATTGGTATTGTCCCAAAAACTTAATGCCAGTTGTGACAGGCACTCTTCGCCCTTACCGCCATTAAGCGCCGACATAAAACCAATCTGAGAATCAAAAACTCCTGCCTCATTATTCTTTTTTAACATTTCCAGAGCTTTGTCATGTTCGTCGATCCAAAAATAAAGCTGGGCTATATTGCCAAAAATGGATGTTCTTCCGTATTTGGGGTCCACGTCCAGAGGAACGATATTTGATGCTCTGTCAAAAAGATCGATTGCTCTAAGCATCAAATCTTTATTCTTCTCTTCCTGTCCGAAACCTGAATACATATGTGCGGCGATCAGGAGTATGCCATAATCGTTTGGATATTTTACTAATGCTTTTTCAGCCTCGATTAGTCCCGATTTGTCTTTTTGGAATATGAACATGGTCAGCCTGTCCCTAATTGACTGTTTGCGGTTGTCGGCTGCTTCGTATCCGAGCATTGCATCCACCGAAGTGTCGAAAAGATCTGCGATTCTAACCAGCATTTCTACTTCGGGAATCGAAAGATCGGCTTCCCATTTGTATACCGCTCCGACCGTAACTCCCAAAGCTTCAGCCAAAGCCTCCTGGGTAAGGGATCTTTCTTTTCTCATTTTCCTGATGTTTTCGCCTAATTTAAATTTCATAACGAACCGGTCCTTTTCTTTTTTTATGATAACAAAAATATAATACATAAAGAACTGACTGCCAATACTAATTGAAGATTTTATTTTCTACTGTCAGTATTGGTTTGTATCATTAAAAAATGCGCCCGCAAGGCGCATTTTTTAATGTATTCTTACCAAAGCCGAAGTTGAGCCGTCTTCTTTGACAATCTTTATATTCATGAAGTCTTCTTCTTTTTTTATATAAAA
>JAEEGK010015260.1_pt1 | contig 17055 bp, 12 predicted proteins | sample 8958771 | NCBI WGS metagenome assembly JAEEGK01 (sample SAMN16246547, study PRJNA631951) | gut metagenome | biome: gut microbiome; feature: rumen; material: SC-attached | host: Bos | place: Iran: Karaj | collected 2018-10 | reverse complement strand
TTTGTGGGTGTTTTGATAAAGAAAGACGAAGACCTTGAAGTTTTGAGAAAAAGGGTAGAATAATTGTTCACAACATTCTTTTATACGTTAAAGGCCAAAGGATTGGATGTTTCTCTTACGGAATGGCTCAATCTTATGAAGGCTTTGAGCATCAATCTGAATAATTCTTCCCTTACGGGATTTTATTATACGGCCAGAGCGATCTTAGTCAAAAACGAAACGGATTATGACAAGTTTGACATGGCTTTCGAAGAGTGCTTCAAAGGAATAAAAACCGAGAATCAGATAACGGATACCATGCTTCGCTGGCTTGATAAGTCCGAAGAGATGGAGCGTATCTTCGATGAAGAAAAGTTTTGGCTTAATCAACAGGAAGAACTCCAGATCAATCGTGATGATGTTGAACAGAAATTCAAAGAACGCCTCAAAGACCAGGATTCCGAACATAACGGAGGAAGTTATTGGATAGGAACGATGGGAAAGACGAGCTTCGGTAACATGGGCGGAAACGTCGGCGGAGTCAGAGTCGGCGGAAAGACCGGTTATCAGTCGGCTTTCAGTGTTGTGGGAGCCAGAAAGTACAGAGATTTCCGTGACGACAGAATGCTTGATAACAGACAGTTTCAGCTTGCGTTCAGAAAGCTTCGTCAGTTTTCTTCCAAACTTGATATTCCGAAGACCGAGCTTGATATTAACGGAACCATCGATTCCACCTGCAAAAATGGCGGTTATTTGAAGATCGAGATGGAAAAGCCTCGCAAGAATGCGGTAAAGCTTTTGCTTTTGATGGATTCGGGCGGAACGATGATCCCGTTTTCGAATCTTCTTAACGAGCTTTTCCAGGCCATACACAAGTCGAATCACTACAAAGACGTTAAAACATACTATTTCCATAATTGTATTTATTCAAAGCTTTACAAAACGCCTGAATGTGAGAACGGCGAGTGGATAGATACCGAGTGGATGTTCAGGAATCTTGACAGCGATTATAAAGTTATCGTTGTGGGAGATGCGGCAATGGCTCCGGAAGAGCTGTATTCGGACTCGGGAAACTACAGAGGTCCCAACGGAGGACTCAGCGGAGAGCAATGGCTTTTACTGTTAAAACAGCATTACAAAAAGGTCGTTTGGCTCAATCCCAAAATGGCTCCGGGCAAAGCTCCCTGGAGAGAAGCGGAGACGAGGATCAAAGAGATCTTTCCGATGTACAAACTGACCATTGAAGGTTTAAACGAAGCCATGGTCAAATTAATGACAAGATAATACTGTATATTAATAAAAATGAGCGAGTATTTTACAGAAAAAGTACTCGCTTTTTTGTGTATTTATCATATACTTAAAGTATCTAACAAAACGTTATTTGTTTTCCTGTAGAATTAAACGGATTCTTATTGTAAAACGAGGAGATTCTTATGGAAAAGGTGATGATCGTTGACGACAATATGGCGAATCTCATTATGGCACGTAAAACCTTGGAAGACGTGTATGAGGTGATCCCTGTTTCTTCGGGTATTTCTGCGCTCGAATGTCTTAACGACATGCCCGAACTTCCCGTTTTGGTCCTTCTTGATATCGATATGCCGAATGTTAACGGCTTTCAGGTTATTTCCGAGATGAAAAACAAAGAAAAACTCGCCGATATTCCCATTATCTTTCTGACTGCGCAGGACGATGACATTACGGAGCTTGAAGGCTACAATCTCGGTGCAGCTGATTATATCAAAAAACCTTACACCGCGAATCTTTTAAGAAAGCGTGTCGATATTCAGATTCAGCTTATAAATCAAAAGAAAAAGCTTGATGAATATAATCAGAATCTTCAATCGTCGATTCAGGAGAAAGTTAAACGTCTTGCCGAACTCCAATATTCCATCGTTCAGATGTTTGTCGATGTACTTGGCAAGAGAAGCCATGAGTTTTCCGAACATGCTGTAAGAGTCGAGAAATACATGAACGTTTACCTTACTCATTTAAGGCATAAAGAAAAAGTTGAATTTACATCAGAAAACTGTGCAACTATCTGTTTTGCGTCCAAGATCCACGATCTTGGCAAGATATGCATTAAAGACAGATTTCTTCAGTTGAAAGAAGATTCTTATACAAAACTTAAACCCTTTGAAGTCGGAACTCTTCAAAACCATACCACTCTGGGTGCCGATATCATTTCGGAGATAACGCAGCTTTCATCCGGTTCTTCGAATTTTATGACCTATGCTCTCAATATGTGCAAATACCATCATGAGAACTGGGACGGATCGGGATATCCCGACAAACTTGCGGGTGAAAAGATCCCCCTTGAAGCCAGAATACTGGCGATCGTGAACATGTACGACAATTTCAGGAACAATGAAGTTGACGGCAAGGTTTTGTCCCATTCCGAAGCGATCATGAAACTTAAGTTTTTGAAATTTACCATGCTGGATCCTGAACTCGTCGATGAATTTGTGGCCTGTGAACGTGAAATTGAAAAGCTGAATTTTGATTAAGAGGTCAAAGAGCACAATTGAAGGAATTTTTCGAGAAGTATTTTTTGAATGATGAAATTCCCGAATCTGTAAGACTGTTTTACCTTGTGTCCGTATTAAGCAGTTCTTTCAGCCTTCTTTTTGCGCTTGTGGGAATGATACTCAGAGTCGAAAGATTTGTTATAGTCATTTGCCTCGTTATTTCCGTATTATGTCTTTCTTTGTTTGTTTTAAAAAGAAAATACCCCGACAAGAAGTGCTTTACCAACATTCTTCTTATCACATGCAATTATTTTGCATTTCCCGTCGCCTTAATTTTCTCAAAAAAGAATTTCGTTGAAATACCCGTTTACTTTATCATTGGTATAACCTTCGGCCTTGTTATGTACAAAAAACATCGCAGGATCCTTTATACCGTATTTTTATTGATCATTGATATTTCAAGCATTGTCTATGCGTTTTATCTCAGAAAACCTTACGATCTTTATTATATTGAACCCTCCAATTCCGATTATATAAGGGTCGGATTTGCGATTCTGGCTACCGGCATGATATGCGGTACGGTCATCAGCTTCAGAAACAATCTTTTGTTTTATGAGATAAAGGAACGTAAAAATGCCAGTTTAAAGGCAGAGCAGGTTAGTTTTGCCAAAGATATGTTTCTTGTTAACATTTCTCACGAGATAATTACTCCTCTTAACGCCATTATCGGTACCACAGACATCCTGCTTGACAGCGATGTTTCTCCGCACATAAAAGAAATGGCGTCTAACATATCAAATTCCAGTCATGCTCTTTTATCAATAACGTCGGATCTTTTGGACTTTTCAAGAATGAATCTTGACGATGTTGTCATTAATGAAGAAGAGTATGATATTTCAGCGCTTTTAAACGATGTCATCAATCTTATGAGTGTCAGACTGCTTGATTCAAACGTTTCTTTCTACGTTAATGTCAATCCGGGTCTTAAAAAAATACTTATAGGTGACTCGAATAAGATCAGACAGATTTTCGTTAATCTGCTTTCCAATGCGATCAAATACACAAAAGAAGGCTCCATAACATTTGACGTGGATTTTGATGTTTTGTCCGAAGATACATTAAATCTTAAAATACGTGTTCTTGACACAGGTATAGGTATCAAACCCGAAAATCTTGAACTCATTTTTGAAGCACGACACAGATCGGGAGCGGTTGAAACCGACAGGTCATATGAAGGAAACGGTCTCGGGCTTGCATATTGCAGAAAGATATGCAACGCAATGGGCGGTAAACTGTGGGCTGACAGTGTGTTTGGCGAAGGCTCGGCATTCCATTTTGAAACGACTCAGAAATTCCATAAAGGCGACTACAGATTTTGCGGAACCGTCAATGATATGAACATGAAGGTTTTGTATTATCTTGAGAACGGCTTAGACAGTAAGGCTTTAAAAGACATTTTGGTCTCGATGAACGTGAATTTTGTAAGTGCATTAAAAGCGGATGAGTTTATCGATAAAGTTTCGGACGATTCCTTTGATTTTTATATGCTCGGATCCGCAACTTATGAAAAGATCAAGGAAAGACTGTATGCCGGAAAGATTGATTTTAAGAAGATAGTCGTTATTTCCGCATGTAATTATTCCTATTCGGGAGAACCTTTCGAATATGTTCTGACGACTCCGTTATCATGCCTTAACATGGCGGATCTTCTTAACAGAACATCGAACTATGCGGTAAGAAGAAAATCCTTCCAAGGCTCCTTTGAGATGCCTGAAGTTACCGTACTTGTAATCGATGACAACCTCGTTAACCTGGGCGTTGCCAAAGAAATGATACAAAGATACGGTTCCAATATACTTACCGCAGCTTCGGGAAGGGAAGGTCTCATATGTCTTAAACAGGAAAATATCGATATCGTATTCTTGGATTACATGATGCCCGATATGGACGGTATCGACACATTAAAAAAGATACGAAGTTCCAAAAACATCAAAAATCCGGACCTTCCGGTAGTGGCACTTACGGCAAACGTAGTCAGCGGTGCAAAAGAGATGTTTATTAAAGCCGGTTTCGACGATTACCTGCCAAAGCCTATCAATGTTGATCAATTGGAAAAGACATTTATAAAACTGTTACCCGCAGACAAGATCAAAGTTAAAGTGGACAACGTATGAATTATTTAAGGCCGAGAAAACAGAACAGGCATTATTACGACATCCAAAAAGATGCCTTTGTTTTGGTGCTTCAAACCGTAATTGCCTTTTCATTTCTGGCTTCTGTCATAATCGCATTCTTTAAGGATGTTCCCCGGCCCGTTATCTCCATAACATTCGCAACCCTTGTTATAACCGCGGGTGTTTACTATTGTTTTAAGAAAGGACGCGATTACAAGACGCTTTCCATATTCCTTGCGCTATTTGTAAACTGTGTTCTTGTTCCCGTATATATTCTTTACGGTTCATCTTCAAATTCGGGTGCTCCCATATGGTTCGCCGCAGCAATAGTAATGATCTTTTTCATGATCGAGGTAAGGAAACATATATGGATTCTTATTCTTGTTGTTTATGTTGATATCTATTTCTTCATAAAACAATTTTCGTGGAACGGCGCCATTGAGTATTCGATCCCTCCCAAGCAGTTTACCTTAGGTGTTCTTTTTGCCTTTATATCAACGGCACTTACATTTGCGATAGTCATCGTTTATCAGGAGATAAACCTTAATCGTGAAAAGAAAGAGATCGACCAAAGCAGAGATTATGAAAGAAGAGCGGGTGAAGCCAAGGCCAGGTTCTTAGCCAACATGTCTCATGAGATAAGAACTCCCATGAATTCCATTATCGGTCTTTCCGAGCTTATGCTTAAAGATGAGATGGATGATGTTACAAAGCAGGAAGTCATGATAATTAAGGATTCGGCTTACGATCTTTTGGATATCATCGATGATGTTTTAATGTATTCAAAACTTGATGCCGGCAAGTTAAATCTTGTCAATGCGCCATTTAATATCTCCAAGATGTTAAAGACGATGATCGATACCGTTTCGGTAATGATATCCGATAAGAAGCTTAAGATGAGGATCAAGATCGATCATAACATTCCCAAGATCATACTTGGGGATGAACTTCACATAAGACAGATATTCTCAAGAATTCTTTTTGTTTCCATCGCCCTTACCGAAAACGGCAGGATCATGATGGAAGTTAAAGCAAAAAAGTTCGATGATGACAGGAAGGTTAAACTTGAATGCAAGATATCCGATACCGGTATGGGTCTTGCGGAAGCGGATCTTCATGCGGTATTCGGTGCTTACGATACATACGATTCCAGACAGAATTCCAACCTTAAAGGTATAGGTTTAAAGTATTCCGTTTGCAGAGAGTTGTTAAAACTCATGGGCGGAGAACTTGAGATACTCAGTATTGAGGGCGTAGGTCTTGAGGTTAAGTTTGATTTTGTGTGCGATATAGTCGATCAAAGTCCCATGATCACTCTTGACAATAACGATACAAAGAAAGTTCTTATATATATTTCCGATAACCGGGAACTGGGAGTTTGGAAGAACATTATGGAAGGTTTCGAGGTAAGACCGGAGTATGTAAATTCCCTTTTTAAATTCGATGCTGAGATTCATAACAGGGAATACGATTATATATTTGTCCCCGAAGAGATGTATTCCGCGGTTGCGTCAATTCTTTCTTTATACAAAGTTGACAAAAAGACTTATGTGATATGCGATCCGAAACGCTGTTACGGCGAGTATGACAAGTGCCGTATTATAAGACATCCCGTTTCCTGTCTAAGCGTTGCAGAGATACTCAACAACAAGTGGGATGCCGATGATTACAGTCTTAAGTTAAACATTTCTTCATACGACGGAAGCAAGGCCAAGATTCTTGTGGTTGATGACAACGGCGTAAATATCAAAGTTGCCATGGGTATTTTCAAGCAATACAAGATCGACATAGACGTGGCAAAATCCGGAGCGGAGTGTCTGGAAAAGATGGCTGTGACCCATTACGATCTTGTGTTCATGGATATGGTTATGCCTGAAATGAGCGGTCTCGATACTCTTATAAAGATAAGAGAATCGAATAACGAGAACATGAAAAACGTGCCGGTCATTGCCCTTACCGCTGAGTCGGGAGGAAACGTTCAGGAAAAGATAATGGCGGAAGGTTTCTCGGAATATCTTGCCAAGCCCATAAAGCCCAAGTATTTGACCAATCTGCTCATAAGTTTTCTTCCAAACGGTGTGTTTAAGGTTATAAAGAACAATAACCCGTCCAACGACGGAATTAACCTTACTGAAAAGAAAAATGAACTCAATACAAACAAAGGTCTTGCCAATATCGCTCATAACGAAGATTCTTATTGCGCGATACTCAATACATATTATTCGGAAGGTGTAAGAAAAGTTGCCGAACTTCCGGGCCTTTTAAAAGCGGGCGAAATTTCCGCATTTACCACGGATGTTCACGGTATCAAATCTTCAAGCGCAAGCATAGGTGCAGATACGGTTTCGTTAATGTTCAAAGAGCTTGAAGCTGCAGGAAAAGAAGGCAATCTTGAGTATATTAACGAGCGTTACGAAGAATACTCAAACTCATTTATAAAGATTCTGGAAGACGTTAAGAATTATCTTGAGGAAAAAGGAAAATTTAACTATCTCAAAGATGAAAACGTTCCCATATTCTCGGGTAAAGAAGAAACAAAGCTTTCTTTGGATCTTTTAAAAGGGTTTAAAGAAAACGTCGACAAGATGGATCTTAAGCAGTGCGATGTCTTTATCGAAGAAGTTAAGGGCAAAAACTACGGTAAAGATATAAACGAGCGTTTAACGAAACTTATCCAGGCTTATGAGATGTTTGATTTCCATACGGTTAAGCTGGAATGTTCCGGACTTTTAAATTTATTGATTGACAATAATGATTAACTTGTTATAATGATACCAAGTTAAAGGCAATGAAGAGAACAAGTACCTTTTAACAACACTACAGAGAGTTGCCGGCAGGTGAGAGGCGCAGTCAATTGTTAAAAAGGGAATACATCTCGGAGCTGTGCACCGAATCAAGTAGGCTGCAACGGCAGACGACCGTTATCCTGTCAGGGTATGATGCGTACCCGTTGAGGCTGTGTGTGTGAGCATACGGTGAATGTAAGGTGGTAACACGATTTATTCGTCCTTCGCAGATTAATTGCGAAGGACTTTTTTATTTTTCGTTTTCTTTTTTCGCATCAAAAGAAAGCAAAAACAGAACAGAACAGGAGGAAAACAAAATGGCAGGAATTTTTGAAGAACTTAAAAGAAGAGGATTACTTGCTCAGCTTACCGATGAAGATGAGATAAGAGAGCTTGTAAACAACGGTAAAGCAGTATTCTATATCGGTTTTGATCCTACCGCAGACAGTCTTCATGTAGGTCACTTTATGGCACTTTGCCTTATGAAGAGATTACAGGAAGCCGGAAACAGACCTATCGCTTTGATCGGCGGAGGTACCGCAATGATCGGCGATCCTACCGGAAGAAGCGATATGCGTACAATGATGACCAAAGAAACCATCGATCATAACGTGGCATGCTTTAAAGAGCAGATGTCAAAGTTTATCGATTTCGGTGAGGGAAAGGCCATGCTCGTCAACAACGCTGACTGGCTTCTTGATCTTAACTATGTTGAATTTATAAGAGATATCGGACCTCACTTCTCGGTAAACAACATGTTAAGAGCAGAATGCTACAAACAGCGTATGGAAAAGGGACTTTCTTTCCTTGAGTTTAACTACATGCTGATGCAAAGTTACGACTTCCTTGAACTTTTCAAGAGATACGGATGTAACATGCAGTTCGGCGGAGACGATCAGTGGAGCAACATGCTCGGCGGTACCGAACTTATCAGAAAGAAACTCGGTAAAGACGCATACGCCATGACGATTACGCTTCTTCTTAATTCTGAAGGCAAGAAGATGGGTAAGACTCAGAAAGGTGCCGTATGGCTTGACGCAAACAAGACTACTCCTTACGAGTTCTTCCAGTACTGGAGAAACGTCGATGACGCCGATGTTATTAAGTGCCTTAAGATGCTTACATTTCTTCCCATTGAAGAGATCGAGGCTATGGAATCATGGCAGGGTAGCGAACTTAACAAAGCAAAAGAGATACTTGGATTCGAACTTACCAAACTCGTACACGGTGAGGAAGAAGCAAAGAAGGCTCTCGATGCAGCAAAAGGTCTTTTCGGCGGCGGAGACACAGAGAACATTCCCGAGCATAAGCTTGGCGATGAAGACTTCAGAGACGGAGTCGTTGATCTTATCCAGATACTTGCAAGTTCGGGTCTCGTAGCTTCGAGAAGCGAAGGCAGACGCGCCATCGAGCAGGGCGGTGTTACCGTTAACGATGAAAAGATCGTCGATGTAAAGAAATCTTATACCAAAGATGCTTTCGCTTCCGATTTCGTTGTAAGACGCGGAAAGAAAAACTTCAAAAAGATAGTGCTTTAATAATTTCTTAATTGGTATATCCTTAAAAAACATATATAATGTTTTTCGGAGGGTAGATCGATGGAAAACAAAAAACTGATAGATCTTGCGATCGAAGCACGAAAGAATTCATACTGCCCCTACTCAAATTTTGCCGTAGGGGCAGCTTTATTATGTAAAAACGGTAAAGTTTATACCGGGTGCAATATTGAAAATGCCGCTTTCGGACCGGGAAACTGCGCCGAAAGGACCGCAATATTCAAAGCCGTAAGCGAAGGCGACAGAGCTTTTGAAAAGATTGCCATAGCAGGTTCACCGAAGGGAAAGGACATAACCGGTCCCGCACATCCTTGCGGAGTATGCAGACAGGTTATGCAGGAATTTGTTAACCCTGCGGAATTTAAGATATTGGTGGCTTACGATAACGAAAACTATAAGGAGTATACGCTTAAGGAACTGTTTCCCGAAGGATTCGGTCCCGACAACCTGTAAATTATGGAATATGTAACTGTAGCGGTCGTTTTGCTGGCTTTGTTTGCAGGATTTATGCTTAAAGGCTGGTTTGACGAGAAAAGATTTTTTAAAAGAATAGCATCCAAACTTTCCGATGAGTTCGGCAAAGTACCAAAGCGTGAATATACCGCCGACGATATGGTAAATATCAAGAAGCATTTTTACAGAGATCCCGCAGAATCTCATATCGATGACATCACTGCCGACGATCTTGCGCTTGACGATGTTTATAAAAGAATGAACTATTCTCAAAGCACAATGGGCGATTCCACGCTCTATAAAATGCTTCGTGAGCCTTTGACGGATGCGAAAAAAATAAAAGATCGCGGCAAAAAGATTCAATGGTTTTACGAAAATAAAGATGAAACATCATCTCTTCGTTTTTTCTTTTTCAAGATAGGCAGAATGAACAAGGTAAGCTTTTTTGATTGTATCGACTATTTCGACACGATAGGCGAGAAAAAGTGCATTAAAGACTATCTTTGTTTTGTGTTCGCTGCGATTTCGATCACGCTGATCTTTTTCTTCCCTATGGTGGGAATCCTGCTTCTTGTTTCAACATTTGCATATAATATCGTTTCTTACTATTCTGCAAGAGGAACGATAGAACCTTATGTTCTTACATTTACATTTATCAATAAGTTCATAAAGAGCGCTGCTTCTTTAAAAGGCAGAAATATCGAAGTTATTTCCGATGAGCTTTCTGCGGTGGAAGACTACGTGGATAAACTTAAACCTTTCACAAAGAGAGCCGGCAGGATAGTAAGCAAGAGTTCACAAGTCGGAGCGGGCAATCCCTTCGAGATAATCGCCGACTACGGTAAGATGCTCTTTCACATAGATATCATAAATTTTTACAAGATGCTTTCATTTGTTAAAGGTAACATGGATCTTATCGAAGGCCTTTACAATGAACTGGGCACTGTTGAATTTTATCTCGATATCGCCATGTACAGAGCGTCGATAGACAGTTTCGCAGAACCGGAATTTGCCGGTGACCTTTCACTTGAAAATGCTTATCATCCCCTTATAAACGATCCGGTAAAGAACTCAATAAATGTAAACAGAGGAGTTCTCCTCACCGGTTCCAATGCATCGGGTAAATCCACTTTCCTTAAAACTGTTGCCATCAACATTTTGTTTGCGCAGACAATCGACACCGTTTTATGTGACAGTTACTCCGGAGAACTTTACTCTTTGTTTTCATCCATGTCATTACGTGATAATCTTGAAGGCGACAGTTACTTCATGGTTGAGATCAAAGCTATCAAGAGAATACTTGATTTTGCAAGTGCAAATAGCGATAAGAAGATCGTCTGCTTCGTAGACGAAGTACTTCGCGGTACCAATACCGTAGAACGCATCTCCGCCAGCACGGAAATACTCAGGCATTTCGCCGATCTCGGCGTTCTTTGCTTTGCCGCAACACACGACGGTGAGCTTACGTTCCTTCTTGAAGACAGGTTTGACAACTATCACTTTGAAGAAGAAATACTCGACAACGACGTCCTGTTTAACTACAAACTCAACTCCGGTCGCGCTACAAGCAGAAATGCGATCAAACTGTTAAGTGTAATGGGATTCGAAGAAACAATTGTAGACAATGCCTCCAAACGTGCGGAAGCATTCCTTGAGAAAGGATTATGGGAAGCATGAACGTAACAATATATTCAGACGGTTCCTCCAAAGGTAACCCCGGCCCCGGCGGCTACGGCACCATCCTTCACTACATCGACAAAAACGGTGTCCTACACGAAGCCACCTATTCCGAAGGATATAAACTAACCACGAACAATCGTATGGAACTTCTCGGTGCCATCATAGGCCTTGAAGCCCTTACCAAACCATGTGCCGTCACCTTAATATCCGATTCGAAATACCTTACAGACGCCTTCAACCAGCATTGGATCGAATCATGGGTTGCCAAAAACTGGCGCAAATCCGACAAGTCGCCCGTCCAAAACGTCGACCTCTGGAAACGGCTTCTTGCAGCCATGGAACCTCACATGGTCAAATTCGAATGGATCAAAGGCCACAACGGCCATCCCGAAAACGAACGCTGCGACCAAATGGCATGCACCTCGGCCGAAAGTGAAAACCTTCTTGAAGATACCGGTTATATCGCCGAATAGATAATCTTTTTATCTGCAAATATTGACGCCACAGATCATATAAAAGTTCCGCTCCGGAGTCGAAACAATTATATGCTCTGTGGCTGTTTTATTAGTCGAAAATTTAGATTTTCTTAATAAATCAATTGACACTGTTTGGGTAGGCTCCTATAATGGAAATTGCACAAGATATTGTGTCAGACATGAGGCATGTTACTAATAATTGTATTAGAGGGAAGGATACGTTATGAGTCAGACTGAAGAGTGTAAAGACATAGATTACGGCGAAAAGTTTAAGCCGAATAAGGAAGTCTGGGTAATTAAGAAGGACGGAAGCCGCGAGGCTTTTAATGTTCAGAAGGTCGTTAATGCGGTAGCGAAAAGTGCGTACAGAGCGCTTACAAAGTTTACCGTTGAAGATAATGAGAAGATCTGTAAGTTTGTTGTAGATCGAATCAATGATATGGATGTAAGTGAGATACCGATTCCCGTTATGCACAATATCGTTGAGACTGCACTTGAAGACGTTAAGCCCATAGTTGCGAAATCCTACAGAGATTATCGTAATTACAAGCAGGATTTTGTACGTATGCTTGATGACGTTTACAAGAAGAGTCAGTCTATCATGTATATCGGTGACAAAGAAAATGCAAACACCGATTCTGCGCTCGTTTCCACAAAGAGAAGTCTTATATTCAATCAGCTAAACAAGGAACTTTATCAAAAGTTCTTTATGACGACGGAAGAGATTCAGGCATGCCGTGACGGATATATCTATGTTCATGATATGTCCGCAAGACGTGATACGATGAACTGCTGTCTGTTTGACGTTGAACATGTTTTATCGGGCGGTTTTGAGATGGGTAACATCTGGTACAACGAGCCCAAGACTCTTGATACGGCTTTTGACGTTATAGGAGATATCGTTCTTTCTGCCGCATCTCAGCAGTACGGCGGATTTACCGTTCCCAGCGTTGATCTTATTTTGGAGCCTTATGCTGAGAAGTCATATGCGAAGTATATCGATAAGTATATGAGACTCGGTATTGATAAAGATACTGCGGAAGCTGAGGCTTTAAAGGATGTAACGAGAGACTTTGAACAGGGTTTCCAGGGGTGGGAATATAAGTTCAATACGGTTGCTTCTTCAAGAGGTGATTATCCTTTCATTACCGTTACGGCAGGTACCGGTACAGGCAGATTTGCAAAGCTCGGTACTATCTCCATGCTTAATGTAAGACGTAAAGGACAGGGAAAGAAAGAGTGCAAGAAGCCCGTATTGTTTCCTAAGATCGTTTTCCTTTATGACGAGAACCTTCACGGACTGGGAAAAGAACTTGAAGACGTATTTGAGGCAGGCGTTCTTTGTTCTGCAAAGACGATGTATCCCGACTGGCTTTCTCTTACGGGTAAAGGATATGTTGCATCGATTTACAAGCAGTACGGAAAGATCATTTCTCCCATGGGTTGCCGAGCATTCTTAAGCCCTTGGTATGAAAGAGGCGGAATGCATCCCGCGGATGATAACGATGTTCCGATCTTTGTTGGAAGATTTAATATCGGAGCCGTTTCTTTGCACCTTCCCATGATTCTTGCAAAGGCAAGAAAAGAGAGCAGAGATTTCTATGAAGTTCTTGATTATTATCTTGAACTTATAAGACAGCTTCATATAAGAACTTATGCTTATCTCGGTGAGATGCGTGCTTCCACGAACCCTCTTGCATATTGTGAAGGCGGTTTCCTCGGCGGACATTTGAAACTTACCGATAAGATCAAACCTCTTCTTAAGGCTGCTACCGCAAGTTTCGGTATTACCGCTCTTAATGAGCTTCAGGAGCTTTATAACGGCAAGTCTTTGGTCGAAGACGGTGAATTTGCCGTTCAGGTTTTGGAATACATCAATAAGCGTATAAACGAGTTTAAAGAGGCTGACGGAAATCTTTATGCTATTTACGGAACACCCGCCGAGAACCTTTGCGGTTTGCAGGTTCAGCAGTTCAGACGTAAGTACGGTATCATCGAAGGCGTAAGTGACAGGGAATATGTTTCAAACTCATTCCATTGTCATGTTTCCGAAGATATCACTCCCATTCAGAAACAGGATCTTGAAAACAGATTTTGGGATCTTTCAAACGGAGGAAAGATTCAGTACGTTAAGTATCCCATCGATTACAATATTGATGCAGTAAAGACTCTTATAAGAAGAGCGATGGATATGGGATTTTATGAAGGCGTAAATCTTTCCCTTGCTTATTGCGACGATTGCGGACATCAGGAACTTGAGATGGACGTTTGTCCCAAGTGCGGAAGCCGTAACCTTACAAAGATAGATCGTATGAACGGATATCTCAGTTATTCGCGTGTACATGGCGATACCAGATTAAACGATGCCAAAATGGCTGAAATTGCAGAAAGGAAGTCCATGTAAATGCGTTATCATAATATTACAAAGGACGACATGAAGAACGGTGACGGTCTTCGTGTAGTTCTGTGGGTTGCAGGCTGCAATCATTGCTGCAAGGGTTGTCAGAATCCATGTACGTGGGATCCCGACGGCGGATTGTTGTTTGATGATGCTGCCAAAGCAGAGATTTTTGAACAACTTGATAAATCCTATATTTCCGGCATTACTTTTTCCGGCGGCGATCCTCTTCATCCCGCAAACAGAATGGATGTAAGAGCTCTGGCCCATGAAATTAGGGAAAAATATCCCGATAAGACTATCTGGGTTTATACCGGCGATGTTTGGGAGAACATCTATCATTATCCCTTAATGAAAGATGTGGACGTAGTTGTGGACGGTGAATTTGAGATTGACAAGCTTGATGTAACCCTTATGTGGAAGGGAAGTTCAAATCAGCGTGTTGTTGATGTTCAGAAGACCCTCGCAAGTACCGATCCCATAGTTCCGGTGCTTCATTGTCAGGATTATTATAAGGGGTAAAAGTGATGCAAAGAGTTGCAAGATTTGAAAAGGTTTCTTTTGACCGATTTATCGCAGATTTTAAAGATACGTTTCCGGAATTTTCCGATTCGCAGATAAAGGAAATTTACGAAGAGATCAAGTTACCCAAGAGGGCTACCGCCAAGAGTGCGGGATATGACATTTATATGCCCATCGACATTAAACTTGAGCCCGGAAAGACGGTAAAGATACCTACAGGAATAAGAGTTTATATGGAGCCCGAGTATGTGTTTATGATCTATCCGAGATCGGGTCTGGGATTTAAGTACAGACTTCAGCTTAACAACACGGTGGGTGTAATAGATGCGGACTACTACGAGTCCGACAATGAAGGCCATATTTTTGTTAAGGTGACCAACGATTCCAATGAGAATAAGACCGTTGATCTTCAAAAAGGGAACGGTTTCGCACAGGGAATATTCATGCAGTACGCCATCACTTTTGATGACGAAGTTACAACTCAAAGAAACGGTGGATTCGGATCCACAACAGGGAAGTAGTTTTTAAAACTACTTTCTTTGGTTTATAAAACAATATGGGTTGCTTTAAAGGTGAATTAATGCTATCATCTTAAAAGCGCATTGATTATTATTGTTATATTGAAAGGAGCAGGGGTATGTTTCCATATACGATATTGACAGATTCAACCGCAGATCTTCCCGCAGAACTGCTTGAAAAATTCGATCTTAAAGTGATCAATCTTACTTATACCATTAAGGGTAAAAGTTACGGTCACGGTGAAGAACTTGATCCTAAAGAATTTTACGGTTTTATGAGAGAGGGAAATCTTCCCAATACATCTCAGGTCAATCCCGATGAAGCAAAAGAATGCTTTAAAGAGATTGCAAAAACAGACAAGAATATTCTTTATGTTGCATTTTCTTCCGGTCTTTCAGGTACATATAACAGCGGTCGCATAGCAGCCGAAGAAATGAAGGAAGAAGATCCTACCGTAAACATTGAAGTTATCGATTCTTTGGCAGCGTCACTGGGTGAAGGACTTATGGTATATTATGCCTGCAAGAACCGAGAAGAAGGCATGAGTCTTGAAGACAATGCCAAGTGGCTTAAAGAACATGCGGACAACTTTATTCATGTATTTACCGTCGATGACTTAAATCACCTTTTCAGAGGCGGAAGAGTATCGAGGAGTACTGCATTTGTCGGCACTGTTTTAAATATAAAACCTGTGTTGCATGTAGATAACGAAGGACATCTCATTCCTCTTACCAAAGTCAGAGGCAGAAAGAAATCACTTTTATCTTTGGTGGATGAAATGGAAAAGCGTATGGGTTCCTACAAAGGAAAGAATCCAATTGTTTTCATCAGTCACGGAGATTGTCTTGAAGATGCCGAATTCGTAAAAAATGAAGTTTCTTTGCGTTTCGGAATAAATGAGTTTATAATAAACTTTATCGGACCCACCATAGGAGCTCATGCGGGTCCCGGTACGGTGGCTCTCTTCTTCCTTGGAGATGAGAAATAGTGATTGTTTGAAAGGATTCATTTATGTACGGATATCAGAAAACCGTTAGGCTTGTTATGCTTGAGTACCTGCTGGTTTTGCTGTTTCATGTTGTATACGGGTATTTTAAGTTCGGAACCGATATCGGCCTGATAGTGCTTATAGTTTCGTGCATAATGATCTCAATTTCGTTTATAATTTCGCTTCTTGTAAAGAACGAAGACTTTGTTGTTTATTCGCTCTTTATATCTATTGCGATTTCTACGACAATTATCGGGTGTGCGGAACATACACTCGCACACTCGATACTCATTTTTCTTGCTGTTACAGCCGGTTTCACAATTTTCATGCAGGAAAAGTACATATTGTTTTCATTTGTATGCTCGTGTATATGCATGCTTTCTTATGCACTGTTTCTAAAAGAACAGTTATATTACGCGGTGGATTCTTTGCTGATCTACGTATTTTATTGTCTCGTGTATGTTACGGCCAGCATAAACATGTATATAGTCGTAAAAAGTGCTCATGAGTACAACAAAGGTATGGCAGAAAAAGCCGAAGAAGCCGAACGTGCGAATGATTCGAAGATGCTTTTCTTGGCCAATATGTCTCATGAAATACGTACTCCCATGAATGCCATAAGCGGAATGGCGGAATTGTCACTTAATGAAGATCTTTCACCTCAGACAAGAGAAAATCTTGAAAATATCAGAAATTCGAGTAAAGTATTACTTGCCGTGGTAAACGATATTCTTGATTATTCCAAGATGGAAAGCGGAATGATGGAGATCGTTCCCGTAACCTATTCTTTGTCCCGTCTTATCAAGGAAACCGTAAATATGATGCAGATAAGGCTTTCAGACAAAAATGTTGAACTTAAGTATACGATACTTAAGGAACTTCCGGATGTTTTGGTGGGTGATGAGATCCGTTTCAGACAGATACTTTTTAACCTTTTGTCCAATGCGATCAAATTTACCGATAACGGTTACATTCTTTTGGATGTTTCGGGTGAAATAATAAAAGAAGATACCGCCAAACTTATCGTTTCGGTTACCGATTCGGGTATCGGCATAA
>JAEEGK010015258.1_pt1 | contig 17055 bp, 5 predicted proteins | sample 8958771 | NCBI WGS metagenome assembly JAEEGK01 (sample SAMN16246547, study PRJNA631951) | gut metagenome | biome: gut microbiome; feature: rumen; material: SC-attached | host: Bos | place: Iran: Karaj | collected 2018-10 | reverse complement strand
GTAACACAGATCACAGATCCCGCCCTGAAGTTGAAGAAAAAAGAGGTTTTAAATTTAATTTAGAAGATAGTGATTTTATTTTTAGAGCAAAAAATGAAGAAGAAAAAAATAAATGGATGAACATATTAAAATTGTTGAAAAATAAACTAGCCCAAGATAAAAAAAGAGATATAAAAGATAGGCGATTTAGTAAAAGGGATTCATTACTCACAAATACAGTTCGTAAAGAAACAATGCGTAAAAGTATGAATAAAAAAAATAAATTAGCAAGTGCTGGAAAAGTAACAGCAGAAATAATAAGAAGAAATGGGTTTGTTACTAATAAAGAACAAAAATTATCCACAAATTTATTAAAAGCTAAAGGTATCGATAAATTAATAAATTTAAAAGATCCAAAAATAAATACCAGAATATATTATGGATTTTTATATAAAAGACATAAAATTCACGATTATTTCCAAAAAAGATGGTTTTTTATTTTTTCTCCAAGACCATTATTTGATAATTATTACTTAGAAGATGAAGTAGAATTAAATAAAAAAAAACAAAAAGATTGGTTAAAATTTGATTCTTTGTTTTATTTTAAATATGAAGACAAAGAAGAAAATAGCGAAAATTTAGGTTCTCTAGAATTAGTCAATAGTCATAAAGTTGAATTGCTTGATAAAGATGATAAATTTTATTTATTTTTAGATGTTGAAGACCGAATATTTGATTTTTATTGTGATACAAAAGCTGAAAGAGATATATGGTTTGAAGTATTAAAAAATTCTAGAAGGACTGCTAAAGAATATCAGGCCTCGGTAACTAAAAGGCCCCGAAATATTGAATTACTGTATAGTTTTTTTCTTTTGGGAGAAAAAGATTTTATTAAAAAAATTGAGAAAGAAAAAAATGCAATTGTTGGAGATTACGAAAAAGTAGAAGATTTTCAAATTTTTGAATTTAATCAAAATAATTTGGAAAATTTAATTGAGAGTACTATTGATGGATGTATTTCAAATAATCCTCCAAGAAGTGATTTACTTAAATCCTACACTGAATATATGGATAAAGAATATTTAGAAATTACTAAATCCTTTTGGGAAAATAAATTCAATGATATAGGGAATAGTGATATTTTGAAGATGGGTATGATGCTATTTGTTTTTGGAGATAGACTTTTTGAATTAAATGTAGATGACCAAAACTTTTTTAAAAATGGAAAAGAATTGGCTAAAATATTTTTAAAAAAAACATATCAAAATGTTTTATCTGTAATTGAAAATATTTTAAGAAAAGAAAGAGAAGTAAAAGCATTAAAACATGAAATGGGATATTATTATACTCAAGGACCTAATGATTTATTTGAAATATTAAGCAGTACATTTGATTTAATAAAAGAAAATAAAAATAAATGTTTATATGAATTAACTTTAAATTTGTTTAGTTCTAGTATTACTCAATATTTATTAGGAATTGAAGCTGTTCTAACAAGTTTAGATATAGTTATGGAAAATGAATTTTTATTAGCAGTTGCAAATAATTCATTAAATATGATAGAATTATTAAATTCTCTTTTAGATGATATAAAAGAAATAAAAGTTTTAACAGAGCAAGAAATAAATGAATGTTTTAAAATAAAAAGTTTAATGTATACAATAAATAAAATTTCAGAAAAAGCAATAACTAATTTTGTTTTTCATTTCTTAAATGATTTAGGAAATTATTTTAAAAATTATTCTTTCAATACATTAGATATGACAAAAATATTACTTTCAACAAATGAAATATTTGGACCTTTTAGACAATATATGAATTCATTAGTATTAAAAAAAGCATGGAATGAAATTTTAAAATTAACTATATATCATTATATTCATCTATTATTAGCTTCTAATTATGGAAAATTTAAAGTAGAAGAAATAAAAGAAAAATTAAAAACAGATGTAAGTCTCTTAACAGAAACATATGAAGGCTTAGTCGGTAAAAACCTAACAACGGCAACAATAAAAATACTTAACGATATACATGATTTCCTAGATGTAAGTCCATATATGATTTCCTCGGCTTGTTTAACATTAAGACAGTATATTGGACCTACTTTTAATTTATCCAAAGCAAAAGCTTTAATTAAATTAAGAACAGATTTCAAAGATGAAGATATAGATGAAGGAATAGAGGAATGTAAAGAGGTACTAAATAATTACAAGGATGATATAAAATTAGACCCAAATTCTATGAATTTTTTCCAAATTATTGAAAAAGAAATGAAAAGACAAGAAAATGAAGAAAAAAAACTTAAAAGAGAAAAAACAATAAAATTGGAAAGACAAGAAACTAAAGGAGGAGCTAAAGTAGTTCAAGGTGTTCAGGAGGGAGAGGAAGAAGAAGAAGAGGAAGAATTTGAGGAGGAGGAAAAAAAAGAAGAAAAAGAAGTGCAAAGATTTGATTTGGATGATTTTCTTGATGATGAAGATGAAGAACAAGAAGAGCAAAATGATGAAGAAACACGTGAAATGTTTAAATTCCAAGAAGAAGATAAAGATGTTGGACAAGAAGAAGTTAGTGATATTACTTATGAAGGATATATGCAAAAAAAATCTCATTCAACATGGCAAACACGTTATTTCCAAGTTAAAAATGGATATTTGTATTGGTTTAAAGATAAAGATTCAAGAACTGTTCAAAATAAAATTTCTATTAAAAATACTTTAAGAGTTGATTCTCATAAAAACAAAAAATTTCTGATGATAGTCAAAGATTCTGATGAAAACCCTGGAGAAGAAGATGGAGAAACTAAAAAAGTAATAGGTGGAAAAGTATACAAATTTGCATGTCAAACAGACGAAGAAAAAGATGCCTGGGTTCTAGCCATCACTCAAGAAATGAAAAGATTAAAAAAGAAAGAGGACAAAGCAAGTAATAAACTAGAAATAACCGTTAGAAAAAAAATAATTTTTGATTATTTTCGATTACCTGAAGTTGGTAGAGATGCTTATTATATGAAAAAAAAAGTTTTGGAAGAAATGAATAATGAAAACTTTTTTAAACCATCTCTTAGGAAATTAGAATTTTTAAGAAGAAAAGCAAAAAGAGAAGAAAAAGAAAGAAAAAAAAAAGAAGAAAAAGAAAAAATTGAAAGTGATAAATTAAATGAAATTAATAATCAACAAAATAATAATATCCAAAATAATAATAGTTCAAATAATATCAATAATAGTAATGTAGAAAATAATATAATTAATAATAATCAAACTAATAATAATATCCAAAATAATAATAATATTCAAACACAAAACAAAAAAATAGAAGAAAAAAAAGAAGAGCCAAAGAAAGAAGGGGTTAAAACTAAATTTTTAAAAATATGGGGTGGATTTTTTAAAAAATAATTATTATCAAAATATAATAAATTAATTTAATCAGATTTAAATAGTAAAAATTTTTAAATTATTATTTAAAGAATTAATTTAATTTAATAAAATAGATATTTAATATTTAAATGGAAGAATCAAATATAGAAAAACAAGAAAGATTTCATTATATTAATTTATTTAAAATAGATTACAAATTTAAATTATTTCAAGGAATTTTTGATCCTGCAAAAGCAATATCAACAATAATAATAGATAATGAAAATGAAAAGGATAAAAATTTAAAAAAAAAAGAAAAAAGTATTCTTAGTTCAAATACAAATAATAAAATGTCAAAAAAACAAGCAAAACAAATTCAAAAGAAAAATGCTAAAAAAAGAAAAAATGAAGAAGAAGAAAGAAAAGAACAAGAATTAATGTTAGAAAAACAAGATTCAAAAAATGGAATTTATTTAATTAAACCTATAAATAAGAAACAAAAAGAAAAAGAAAAAAAACAAATGCAAAAAATAACTCAAATAAAAGAAAAACAAATACAATATTTGAAACAATTAGAAAATAAATTAGAAAGAGAAGTTGAAATGAATTATGAAAAAGAAGATAAAGAAATAAATACTAATCAAAATAATAATAATAAAAAAGGAAATAAGAAAAAAAATAAAGATAAAAATAAAAATAATGATTACATTGAACAAGAAGAAAAAGATGAAAAAGAAGGAAATAAAAAAGTAGATGATTTTATAAAATCAATTAAAGCAAAAAAAGAAAAAATAGAAAAAGAAAAGGAAAAAGAAAATATTAAAATTAATTTTTTAAATCATTATAAATATTTATTTACTTTAGACCCTTCAAATAGATTAAAAATAAGAGATGAACAAAAGGAAATAAGAGATGAAATTATTATTGATTTATTTAATATTATTTCAAAAAGTAATTTAAATGAAAAAGAAAATATTAAAGATATTTGTATTTTAATTGACTCATTAAGTGAAATTATTTTTAATAAAAAAGATAAAAATTTAATTGATTTATTTATACAAAAATGTTTTGAATTAATTAATGATAAAATAAATAATCTATTTGAAGATAATATTTTTAGTTTGTTATTAAATATATGTTATTCATTAATGAAAATTAAGAATGATAATGAAAATAAATTTAATGATATTGATATAGGAAATAATATATATTTAAGTATAAAAGAGATAATTCAAAAAGAAATAAATAATAATCAATTAATTGATTTTAAAAATAATGAAAATTTAATCAAAAGTCTTTTCTTTTATTTAATTATAATTTATATTTTAGATAAAAATGATTTATCTATTCAAAAAATATTAATTGAATCATTTAGTGAATTATTACAAAAAAAGGAAAATGAAAAAGAAACAGAAAAACAAAAATATGATGCTAATTTAGATTTAATAACAACAAAATCTAAATTTACTACATTGAAACTTTTATTAAAATTAAAAGATATTTTTGATATAAAAAAATCTGAATTTTATTCATTAAATATGAAAATATCTAAATCTTTTACCGATTATTTATCTAATTTGCAACAAAATATTGTAAAAGATAATATTTCATCTTATTTTGAAATTATATCATTAATTCTTTCTCATTATGTTTATAATTTTGATTTATTTTATGAATTAGATTATAAATTATATGAAGAAGTATTTGATTTATTTAAATATATAACTGAAAATGAACCTTTTATTAGTGAAACAGAAGGAAAAAATAATTTTATCAAAAAAATTAAATTTAATATTTTAAGTTTGACTAATGATGATTCTCTATCAAAATACTTAATGATATTAATGAAAATATTTAAATTTTTTAATAAACAAAATTTAGATTACGATTTATATGTTGATTATTTTTCTAATGTTTTAGAGTTTGTATTAGATATTAAACAAAGTTATTTACATGAAAAATATTGTAACCTTTTACAAAGAGAATTAAATGATAAATTTAATGAAGAATTAGTCAAAAAAATATTAAATATTATATTAAAAAAAATACATTCAATTTCCAATGATAAAGATATTATAATGATGAGAGGATTAAAAGATTTAATTATTTTTTATAGAAAATTTGATATAATTAAAGATGAATGTTTAAATTTAATTCAAAATGTCAATTCAAATACAATTAACGATGAAATAGTATTATTATTTTTAATAAGTTTTTTTGACCTTAAATATAAAAACATTGATAAATTTATTGAAATTATTCCATTTAAAAAGTTAGGTTTTATTAATCAAAATGTAATATCTTTCTTACTTCATCATTATGTAAATGAAGAATTAAAAAATTTAAATGATATTATTAAATTATATGAAAAGAAAGATCAATCAAAAATATATGAATTTATAATAAGTCAATTTATTAATCATATTAAAGATAATGAAATTTTACTTACAATTGATGATATAAAATTAATAGAAAAAAATAAAATTAATATTCCAATTGAAAAAATAATTGAAGTTAGAAATGAACAAAATTATAAATTGGTTGACTCGTTTGTTATAAAATATATAAATGAAAATTCAATTTGTGAATCAATATTTAATAATTATCCATATAAAACAAATTTAGAAAATTTAATTCAAGAAACAAATGATAAAAATAGTAAATATGCAGAAAAAGATTATCTTAATTCATTAAATAATATTGTAAATATTTTAGTTGAGATTAAAAAAATTGATAATTTACTTTTAAAAGAAGGAGATTATTTTAAAATTGAATCTGTTCAAATTGAAGACAGTCAAAAAGAAGAAAAGAAAGAAAATGAAAATGCAGAAAATTTAATAGAAATGTTAACTTATCCAGTTGAAAAAGAATCAATAGAAAACAAAGAAAAAGAAGAAAATAAAGAAAAAAAAGAAGAAAATAAAGAGGAAAAAAAAGAAATTGAAAAAATAGAAAACAAAAAACCAAAAGCAAATATTGATGTAATTATTTATATATTTTCAGAAATAATTTCAATGAATGAATTTAATAATTTAAAAGAAATAATAAATGACAATAATATAGAAAAATTAAATCCAGAATATACTCAAAATCTTTTATTATTTTCTCAAATAGAACAATTTTTATATAAAACATTACAAAACAATAATTTATTTTCTCTTTTAACCCAATCATCAAAATTATTATCATCATTTATGAAGTCATATATTATCTTTAAAGAATATTTCAGTCAAAATAAATCATTTTTAAATAATATAATTTCCCAAAATAAAAAATTGGATATTTTAATAACATCAAAATATATAAATAATATATATTTATATTCCTTATGTGAAGAATATTTAACAAATTTAATTATAGAAAGATGTTCATCACAATTAATTTATTTATTCCCTGAACCAGAAATTTATCTTTTACTTCAAACAAACAATAGAAAATTTTTAAAATCAATAACAGATTCTTTAAATAATGCATATCAAACAAAAATATTATCACAAGAAAATATTAATTCATTACTTAAAAAAGCCCAAGATGAAGAAGTTGATTATTTAGAAGAAGTAGTTTTTGAAATGTTTAATAAAGAAACAATTAAATATTTAGAAAATCCAAAAGAAATAATTGAATTATTAGTTTCTTGTAATGAAGGATTAAGATATGATTTATTACCTTCAAAAAATCAATATTATCAATCAATTTTTCCTTATTTTTATATTTGGAAAAGTATTATGAATAAAATTCAAAATGGTTTTAAATTATATACTTCTAATCAATCTCATGTTACTTTAATTGAAAATTATAAAACTCTACTTAAATTTGTTATTAATTATTTTGAAAGAAACAGTAAATTATATGAAATGTTTCTTTTAATTGTTATTAGTCTTATTCATTTAATTGATCAACAAGAAAATGATATTGATGATATTAATTTAAATAATAGTAATTTTGAAAACTTTGATGAAAATAATTTAACAAATAATTTTGATAATAATACTTATTTATTTTTATTATCAATTTTATTCAAATTTGTAAAAATTTTCCCTTCTTTAGTTAAATTTTATTATGATGAATCCAAAAATAAATTAAAGAATGTTTTCAAGAATTTAATATGTACTCTTATATTACCAAAATTATATAAAGATTTAAGAGAAACAATAAAATTAAATGAGAAATTATTATCAGAAAATAAAATAACAGTTGGAAATTTAATATTAGCAAATTATTTAGAATTTAAAATAGAATTAAATGAAGAAATTAAATTTTATGTTGAAATAAAAATTCCTCCAATTTTTCCTTTAAAAAAATTAGACATAAATATTAAAACAAATGTTGCAATTGATGAAATAAAATTACTAAATATAAAATTAAATTTAAACCATACATTAAATAGTTCAGTTGATAATGTTTGTGATAATTTAATAATATGGAAAGAAGATATTAAACAATTATATTTAGCAGGAAATGAACCTTGTCCTATTTGTTACTTTTATCTTAATACAACTGATAAAAGTTTACCTTCTTTACAATGTCATACTTGTCATAAAAAATTCCATTTAGTTTGTATTAAAGAATGGTTTAAAAGTCAAGCTGGTTATGGAAAAGAAACTTGTCCTATGTGTAGAAGTGAATGGAAAATGAGGAAATGAAAAAAATTTATTAATTTTTATTTTTATTATATTATATTATTAAAATATATTAATTTTTATAATTTATTTGTTATTCTTATTATATATATTATTATTAAAATGATTTTAATTTATTATAATAATTTAAAATTTTTACAAAATTGTAATAAAAATACAATATAAATTTAAAAGATATTATTATTAAAAATAAATAAGGCATAATTTATTTTTATACTCTAATAAAATCACAATTTTTTTATTCTAGACGAATAAAAAATAAAAAAAAATTAAAAAAAATTTATTATAATTTGATAAAAAATTATATTTTCCATTAAATAAAAACCAAATATTTAAACTAATTTTTCTTTTTGTAAAATAATTAACCTATCATCCTCATTACTAATATTCTCAAAATTAACATTTTCAAATTTATATAAAATAGCATTTTCATGTTCTTTGCTTAGATTATCAAAATATTTATTAAAAGGACTACCTCCATTTCCTCCAGGAATAACAATATAAGGATTAAAAGGATCATTCATTTCACAAATAAATTTAAGTCTAGCAGATTGAGTTCCTATAAATTCACTTTTTTTATGATTATAAGGTCCCCTTGCAATTTTTACTGTATTTTTATTTCCACCTCCGAAAATTCTTCTACTGAAAAATTTATTAATTAAAGGAATAATATCAAATGGAATATAAGGAAAATCATTTGAATTTATTTCACCCCATTTTTTAATTTGTCCATTTTTATCCATATATTTTTTTAATGAAGTTTCTAAATTATTAAATATATTAACTAAATATATTTCACAATTACTATTTCCAGAACGATATGCACATTGTTTCATATCAATCCTTTCTCCTTTATATAATTTATCTATTATTCCTGTTATAAAATTCCAATAATGTAAATAACTCATTTCACCTCTTGCCATTATATCATTAAATTTATTTTCTAATAAATAATATCCTATATCTCTTTCAAATACTGAATATATTGTTGCTTCTCTTGAATCTTTGTTCATTTCGAAATTCCATTTTTTTAACATTGAATAATATTTATTTTGATTTATATCGAAGCGGGAATTTTTTTCGATTATTTTTAATATTTTTGGTAATATATATTCTGCTAAACTTTCATGGACATCATTTATCATTTTCATTGTGTCATTTATTGTTATTTTATGATTTTCATTTATAAATTTTAATATCATTTCATTTATTCTATGTGCTCTTACATGATTATGATGTCCTCTTAATTCATATGTATAATTAAATGATGCTGGTTTATTATTTGCAGTGACTATATAACCCTTTTTTGGATTTGATAAATATAACATTTCACTTCTTGGAACATATTTTATTATATCATCTTCACTTGTATATCCTCTACAAAATCTATTATAATAATTTTTTACTGTTAATCTTCCTAATGGAATCCATCCTATTTCACCATCTTTAGTTGCATAATGGAAATTATAATTTGGTGCAACTGCTTTATGTACAACTGATAAAAAGTCATTTTTATTTTTAGCAAAATTAATGCCAAAATAAAAATCAAAATTAGTAAAATTAAATTTATAGAAAGCACTCCTGAAAGAAATAGGAGAATCAAAATGAAAAGGTTGATTTAAAAGTAAAAATTCCTTAGGAACAGTTTCATCAACTAAAGGACCATTTCTAGTATATTTAATATCAAAATTAACATTTTTTCCAAATCTAACTTTAATTTCATCATGAACAATTTCAATAGGGAATTTCTTATTATCATAAATATAAAAATTATCTTCAATTCTTTCTTCACATAAATCAGTATTATCTGAATTTTCAGTTGTTAAACCCCAGGTAACAAATTTATTAGATCCAGTAGCAATAAATGGTGTTCCTGGTAATGAGGCACCTGAAATAATATCATCTTCTAAATATAATTTTACAACAAAAAATAAGGAAGGCATATTATTTGGAAGATGAGGATCATTACTTAAAAGTGGCTTTCCTGATGTTGTATAATTTCCAGATAATACCCAACAATTTGATGCTCCTTCTGTTTGAAGTGGTCCTGATGTAAACGATGATGTTGAGTCTATATTTTCTGGTTTTTTATTGTTTTTTGATTGTCTTTCTTTATTCTTGGGTTCTTTCATTTCTGAGTTCGATTTATTTTCTTTTTGAGTTGAAATTTTAGAAGTTTCTTTTTCTTTTTTTAAAGATTGATTTAAGGCTTTTTCTTTCTTTGATTCTGGAGTTGTTGAGTTTTTGTCTTGTTTTTTTTCTTCTTTTGGTTTTAGTAAATCTTCCTTTTGTTTTTTTTCTTTTTTTAATTCTTTTTCTGGTTGTAATTTTTTTTCAGATTCTTTTTTTGTTTCATTCTTTGATTCTTGTTTTATTGAACTAGATTCTTGTTTTATTGATTTATTTTCTTTTTTTATTTCTTGTTTTGTTCCTTGTTCTGGTTTTGATATTTCTTCAGATTCTTGTTTTGGTTCTTTTTTTGATTCTTGTTTTATTGATTCTGGTTCTTGTTTTGTTTTATTTTTTAATTCTTGATTTGGTATCTTTTTATCTAATGTATCATTAATTTTAATATTTGTTTTTGAAGTTAATGTTTCATTGTTAATTTTAACATTTTTATCAAATGTTATATTATCACTTTTCTTTATCTCCTCATGTTCTCTTCTTAATGTTTTATTATTTTTTAAATCCATTTCCTTAATATTTTCCTTATTCAATTTTTTTTCTTCTTTATCTTTTTTTACTTCTTCTTCATTTTTTTTCTCCTTTTGAAAATTCTTAACAAAATCTCTTTCTTTCTTCAAAATTTCTTCACTTTTTTTTCTAAACTTATGTAAACCTAATTCCATTAATTCATCATCATTAACAATAGTATCATTCCAAAAAGGATAATTAACATCTCTATAACTAAAAACAATATCAGCAAATTCTTTTCCCATACCTTCTTCTAAACTTTTATACCAAACTTCCATATTCCAATCATGACTTAAAGCAAAAGAATGAAAATTTAACAAAGCAATTGTATCTTCTAAAGTCCATTCTTCAAATTTAGTAAAAGTCAAATCATATTCAATAGGTAATAAAAAATTTTTAGCATAAAAATTAATACCATCAATATATGAATTAACTTCATTAATATATTTTGAATTTTTTCTTACATAATCAGCAAATTTTATTGCTAATTCATTTAAACCTAATTTTCTAACAGTTAAATCAATTTTTAATGTAAAATTCCCAAAAAATTCACTTAGTTTCCCACGAGCTGTTCTTCTCTGAATATCAATTTGCCATAAACGACTTTTTGCATGTTCGAATCCTAAAGCAAAATATGTATCATAAATTGAATTTGCTTTTATATGAGTAAAACCATATTTATCAGTATAAATTTTAATAGAATCTAATTTTTCGAAATGAGTATAATTTGAATTTACGTTGTTTACTTTAATTATTCCATTATATATATTTTGACTATGATAACAATATATTAATAAAGGTAATAGAAATAAACTTAATATTATTAAAAATTTAATTGTTTTGTCAATTAAATTTAAGATATATCTTCCTATTATATCAAGTAAATAAAATGGGAATGAAAATAATTTTTTTAAATATGAAAAATCTCTTTCGCTTTCATCACCTCTTTGTTCATAATAATATTTATGAAAATCATCATCTAAAGCAAAATGAGTTCTTATATATGTTAAATATGGAATTTCATTTGTATCTTTAATAAATCCACATTTAAATCCTGGTATAAAATTATTTGGTTTTGATAAAGTTATAAATTCTCTTTTATTAAAAAGTGAATGATTACCATATGAATATACTTTATTTTGTGTTGATATTTTTAATGATAAAATTTGTTGTTTATTTTCATCATATACTACTTTCATTCTTGAAATTGATTCTCCTTTATAAAATTTAGTTTCTTCATGTTTAATTTCTATTCCTTTTGATTTTAAAGTTTGTTTTATTTTATCATATTCTTTTAAAAAATTTGGATAATATGATTCTTTATTTATTTCATTATTTAATTTATTATCTTTAAATAAAGGAAATACTCCAATTATTCCTGTTTCTGTGTAATAAACATCTATTTTTGTTATTAATGAATATATTTTGTTTTTTGAAAATACGTTATTCATTGTGTCATGGACTAATGATGATGATTGTCCAATTTCTCCTTTATAATTTGACATTTTTATATCATTTTAAATAATTAATTTTATTTTAATTTTTTCATTAATTTTCAAAAATATATTTTTTAATAATTATTTTTATTTTTATTTATATTTATAGATATTTAATAATATGTATTTTTATTTTATTATTGTTTTATTTATTATTTTGAAAAAATAAAATATGTTAAATGAAGAGAATTTTTCAAATTTTAATGGGAATAAAATAATATACTCTCCATATGGTTATATCTTAATAAATAAAGAAGAATATGAAAATCCAGATAATAAAACAATTAAATTTAGTGGAATTATTAAAGATAAATCATATCAAAATCCTTTATTTGGTACAATAAATAAACAATCTTTATTAGAAAAAATAAATGTAAGGCTTAAAACATTATATGGAAAAAGAGAAATATATACATTTGAAATAAAACCAGAAGAAAAAATAAATATATTACTAAAAGAATTAATATCAAAAGAAGAAAATAATAAAAAAAATAACAACTCAAATGATAAAAATACAAAATTTAATAAATCAAAAACATTTAGAATAATATCATCAAAAGGTTTAATTAGAGAATTAAACTTATCAAAAAAATTTTATGAAGAAAAAATATTTAATAATCAACTATTAATATTAGCACCAAATCACCCAATTCATTTCAGTGAAGTTTTTCATGGAAATCAAATAACAATTGAAAATAATATTTATGCAAATAAATCATATGGTGATGATGCCCAAATTGCTTTAATTGATAAAGGATATAATTTTGGTATTTCATATACTGAATTTATTTTAGAAACTGAACCAGATGAAAGAAGTATTGTTATTGGAGTTTCTATTAAAAGAAATGATTATTTTTTAAATGAAATGAATAATTTTTGGGGTTTTGTTTTAAGTGATGCTAAAAAAATTTCAAATGATACTCAAAAAGATTATGGAAAAATTTGTCAAATAAATGATAAAATTGGAATTTTATTATCTTTTAATGAGAATAATTCTTTAAATGTTAGTTTTTATGTTAATGAAATATGTCAAGGAATTGCTTTTGAAAATTTACCTAATGATATATATTATCCTTGTGTTGTTTTATTATATGAAGGAGCTAGAATTAAAGTTATTGAACATAGTAATATTCCTGATGAAGCAAATAATTATTAATATTTATTTTATATTAAATATAATATGTTTTATTTAATTGTTTATTATATATTTTATATGGATTTTTTAAAGTTTTTTTTTTGATTTTTTTATTTTGTTTATTTTGTTTATTTTTTTTTATTCATTTAATGTTTAATTTTGAAACAAAAATTGATTTATTTAAGAAATTTAAATAAAAATAATTAAATAATTCTAGGTATTATTTCTGATAAAAATGTCATTAAATCTATTTCTCCTTTCCTATTTCTATCTAATCTAATAAATAATAAATCAATTTCTTTATTAACAGTTGAAATTTCATATTTTTTAAAAAAACTTTGTAAATCCACTAATCCAAAATATCCATATCCTTTTTTATCAATTTCATCAAAAGTTTTCCTAATATTTAAATTATAAATTTTATTTATTATTTTCCTTTCATCTTCAATTTTACTTTCAGAACTAATTATTATATTTAATAAATTTCTTAAAAGTGATAAAGTATTATCAGTCAAAAAAAATCCTTCATTAAATTTACAATTTGAAATTGGTAGTTTTTTTTCTATAATATTTCTATATTCTCTTTCATAAGGAACTAACATATTAAAAAAATCATCATATCCAATAAAACCATTATTATTTAAATCATATTTTTTTATAAGTAATTTAATTTGTGAATCAGTCACATAAAGTTGTAATTTTCTTAATCCATTTTTTAAATCATTTAATGTTAAACAATCAAAATGTTTAGAATCAAAAAATTTATATACTTCTTTTATATTAAAATCTGTTCTAAGAGATAATTCAATTTTTGCTTTTTCAATTTCTAATTCAGTATCCATTAATAGTTGTAAAAATTGAACTATTTTTTCAAAATTTTTGTCTTTTAAATCTTGTGATTTATTATATTCTAAATTTACATTATTTAAATTATTTGTTTTATTATTTTTTAAATATGATAAATAATCAGGTTTTTGGATTTGATTTTTATTTAAATTATCTAATATTATTCTTTTGTTAAATATTTCATTTTGATTTTTTTGTTCTTCAATTATGTTATCAGTATAACTATATGTTAAATTATTATTAATGTCATTATATTTACTTGAATAATTAATAGATGTATATATATTTTTATTTGTATTATCATTTATATTTGTGTAATTTTCATTATTATAACTTTGATAATTATTATAAATATTATTATTATTTGACTTAGCATTATTACAACAAGTATAACAATCTTCAAATCCAAATATTTTTTGAAAATCATCAAAAGTTACATGATTATCTTTATTTATATCAAATTTATTTAAAATTCTATTAATATCATCATCATCGAAATGAATATTATGTTTATTAAATAAATATTTTAAACTAAAATATGTAATTTCATTATTATCTTTTAATACACAAAACATATTATTTATACTAAAATCTTTTCTTGTTTGTAATTCATCAATTAAAGAATCTAAATGTCTTATAAAATTAATTTCTTTTTCAATTATTCTACAAGTTGCATATTCAATTTGATAAGGTAAATTTTTTATTAATTGAATTGAATCATTAAGTTTATGTAAAGAATTTTTTTTATTTTTATTTTCTTTTCCTATTATCATATTTAGAAATTGATTATAATTTAGTGAATGACTTGAGTCATAATCATAAAATTTAATTAAAGTTTTTGCTTCTTTTTCTGTACAGTAAATTAAATTTGAATTTAAAAAATTTATTATATTATCTTCAGTTATAAAATTTGTACAATCATTATCTATTCTATTAAAAATACTATAAGGATTAAAATTATTTATTTGACATAAATTATTTCTAGTTATTTCACATTTTTTTTCACTATCATTTATATTCATTAACATTTTACAAATTTTTTCTTCTAAATCATAAGATATCATTTTTAAAATTTGGTGCTTTAAAATTTATTAAATAAATAATATTAATATTTATTAAAATTTATCTATAAATTAAATTCAGAAAGTAAATATATATAATTGAAAATTATATTAAAAGATATTTAAGGGATATGATTGATGTTTTTTCAAAGAAAATATTATATAATAAAATATTAAATTAAAAATGATAATTAAATTTAATATTTGTTGAAATAATAAAATTATATATTTTATCAATATTTTTATTTAAAAAAAAAAAATGATTTCCAGAGGAAATTTAAGGGCAATTATTATAGGAATTATATTTTTTTTTTTAATGAGTTTTCTAATGAATTTAAATTTTAATCTTTTTGTTAAAATTTTAAATTATCATATTTCAAAAAAAACAATATTGACAATTTCTTTTTATTTTCATATAATTTTTTATATAATTATGTTTATTTCATATCATATATCTATAAAATTATTCAAAATTATTTCATATTCCTTCTTTTTATTATTAGGATTTTTAATAAATCTTACATTAGGATATATAATAGTAATAATATATGGAAAAAATAATTTATCTCAATTTTATAATTTAATAATTCATTTTGGGATAGGAATAATGTTATCGATAATAGGAATTTATAATGAAAGAAATCTTCGTTTTGATAAATGTACAATTTATACAAAAAAATTAAAAGGAAAATTAACAATATGTCATGTTAGTGATATGCATTTAGGAATAGTATATGGAAAATCATTCGTCAAAAAATTAGTAAATAAATTAAAAGAAGAAAAATATGATATTTTAGTAATAACAGGAGATATTTGTGAAGGTAATTTAGGAAAAATAAAAATGAAAGAAGATATGTTAGAGCCTTTAAAAGAAATTAAAGTTCCTAAATTTTATGTAACTGGGAATCATGAATATTTTTCAAATATAAATGAAACATTAAATATGATAAAAAATATTGGAATAAAACATTTATCAAATGAAAGTATAATATTTAATAATCAAATTAATTTAATTGGAATTGATTATGAAAATCCTTTTAAAAATCAAAGAAAAAAATTAATGGAAATTATAGATAAAAATTCTCCTTTAATTAATATTTGTATTTGTCATGTTCCATTATTTAAACCAAAAGATTTGATTCCATATAATATATTTTTATTTTTATGTGGACATACACATGGTGCTCAAATGATTCCTACAAATATTTATATTTATTTAAAAAGTAGAGTTTTTAATGGTTTATATAACTATTTAAATAAATATTATGTATATTGTGCAAGTGGAGTTGGTACAAGTGAACCTCCAATGAGAGTTGTAAGTAGAGCTAATATTGGATTAATTAATATTATTGGTTATAATTGATATATTTAATAATTCAAATTTTTTATATAATTTATATAATTTTAGATTATTACTATAAAATTTATTGTTATTATATAAATTAAATTTATTATTAATATATTTGTTCTTTTTTCTTTTTTGGTATTTGAAATGATATTTTTTATTTAAAAAACGATTTTTTTTATATTAAATTACGATAATTATAATGATAATATGGATAAATAAAGGAATAATAATAAAAAGGAAAATAATAATAAGGTATTTTATTTACAAACTAATTTTGTGCAAAAGATAAATTTTTATTAATTATTTAGGGAAAACTTTGTATCTTTTTTTTCTATATGTAATAGTTTAGTTTTTAAATAATGAAATTTATTCATATTAATATTAAATAAATAATTAAATATTTAATTCTTTAATTAATATAAATATTTCTTCATTTGGTATAATTCTATTTTACTTCTTCTTGTTATTTTTGAACCTAATAACATATATAAATCAAAAACCAT
>JAEEGK010015256.1_pt1 | contig 17058 bp, 13 predicted proteins | sample 8958771 | NCBI WGS metagenome assembly JAEEGK01 (sample SAMN16246547, study PRJNA631951) | gut metagenome | biome: gut microbiome; feature: rumen; material: SC-attached | host: Bos | place: Iran: Karaj | collected 2018-10 | reverse complement strand
CGAAAGAAATATGGCAAAGGAACATGTAGGTAGGACAAAGGCTACAGCCACTAAACCGCTGTACGCGGTGATGAAAGAGATAAGCCGTCGTGGCGGACGCATGCCCGCCAAAGACTTATATCCGTTTGTGGAAGCGAACGTGAAGCTGACGGAATGGGAACTGGAGCCAGCTGGCAAGAACAAGTACATCCGCTGGACGAACAGCTTCCAGTTCTATTCTATCAACTATGCAAAAGCAGGACTCATCGTCAAGCAGAAAGGCATGTGGTACTTGACACCTGAAGGTGAGGCTGCACTCAAACTATCGCCAGAAGAGGTGATGGAAAAGGGCGAGGTGGCTTACCGAGAATGGAGAAAGCTCAATCCCAGAGAGGATAAACGTGACGAAGATCCGACGGACGAGAACGCTGAAAGAGACAGGGCTGAGGAGCTGAACCTGCTTGAGTCAGACGCTCGTGAAGGTATCCGTCAATTCATAGTGGCAAAGAGTCCTTATGAGTTTCAGGACATGGTTGCAGCTCTGCTTCGAGCTATGGACTATCACACACCGTTTATCGCCCCCAAGGGTAAGGACGGCGGCATTGACATCATCGCCTACTTGGATCCGTTGGGTGCAAAAACACCTCGCATCAAAGTTCAAGTGAAGCACAAACCAGATACGGCCATTGGAGCTTCAGAAATACGCGCTTTGCTAGGTGTACTCCGTGCTGGTGACATCGCCCTTTTTGTTACCAGTGGCACCTTCTCGCCTGATGCACGCAGTACTAGTACCAGCTCACGTGAATTCATCCGTCTGATTGATGGAAACGACTTCATCGATATGTGGCAGGAGTATTATGACAAGATGACCGATGACGACAAGAACATGCTACCCTTGAAACGAATTTCGTTTTTGGGGAATAATGAATAAAGTGGTTCTTTTTTTCTTCAGAATCAGTTTGTTTCTCAAACAAATGTTGTATCTTTGTACCGGAAAAACCGGACATTACGGAAATGTCGGAAAGCCGGGGCAACGAAAATGTATCAGAACATGGACGACGAAAAGAAGAAAGGGACTGAAAACCTAAACAACGACGACGAGAATAAGAAAAAGAAACCTGAGATACGGCACTACGAAGACGGCACGACAAGCGTGCTGCGAAAGCCTGTGGTTTATACCGAGCTGCGCTTCTACCAGCGTAGTGATGTGCTCTACCAGCTTACACAGGTGTTCTGCGAACGCTATTTGCCTGCCTATGGCGACCGAACGGTAGACCAGATGGTACAGGCAGCACGGAGCATTAAGCAAAACATTGCTGAGGGGAGCAGCGATGCGCAGACGTCTTCTGAGATCGAGCTGAAGCTGTTGGGAGTGGCTCGTGGCAGTAACAAGGAACTGCTGGAAGACTATCAAGACTACCTCAAGCGCAAGGGTCTGAAGGAGTGGTTCGGTCAGAACAGCCGCTTCGACCGCATGCATGCCTTCTGCAAGGAGCACAGCCTCTATAAGGACTACGAGCCCCTTCTTGCGAAGATGAACGATGAGGAGCTTGCAAACATGGCTATATGCCTCTGTCATCAGGTGGATGCCGCGATGACGAAGTACATCGAGAAGAAAGACCGCGAGTTCACCACAGAGGGCGGTATCCGTGAGCGTATGACGGCAGCTCGCCTTGGTCAGCGCGAGACGCAGCGTCAGAAGATAGAACGCCTGATGCGTGAGGTAGAGCTGCTGAAGGAGGAGAACAGGCAGCTGAAGATGCAGCTGGAGGAGGCTAGGGGGAAGTAGGAGTCGTGTGAGGGCTTTTTGCTGGGAGCAGGGGGAGCCGGTTTCTCTGGGCTTTCCGGATATTCCGGGCTTTCCGGACTATCTGGATGTTCCGGAAAATCCGGACTATCTGGATGTTCCGGAAAATCCGGGCTTTCCGGATAATCCGGTTTCTCCGGGCTATCCTGGCTTTCTAGGGAGCCAGGATAATCAGCTTTTTTAACTATTTTTCTTTGAAAATAATTGCCAAAATGTTTGGTGGTTTCAGGAAAATTTTGTACCTTTGTATCGTAAATCAAGCGTGATTTACTAGGGGAAGCGGCCACTCCGAACAGGCTGGCCGCAGTGTGAGTCTAATACCATAAAAAACACAACAAAGTATGGCTACAAACTCAATCGTTCTGCCTATCGACATTCGTAAGAATCGACAGGCATTGTCAAAGGTCTTCGGACACTACTTTCCTGTGGTGCACAACTCCGGAGCCTTGTCGACCGTCGGTCTGGCCAAGCACATGGCTGACCACGGCAGTATTGTCACCGAGGAGGTGCTGCGCCTGGTGCTGGGGCAGCTCTCACGCTGCATCCCTGAGCTGGTGGGGCAGGGCATCCCTGTGGTGCTCGACGGGCTGGGCACGTTCTATGCCACTGCTGAGTCGGTGCCCGGCGGCGCTGAGTCGGTGCAGCAGGCCTCGGAGATGGGTGCTGCTAACCTGGTGAAGGGCATCCACCTGCGCTTCAAGCCCACCGATGTTGACCTTCGCGCTCTGACCTCGCGTGCCTACAAGCGTGAGTGCTCGCTGCAGCTGGACAACGTCATCGAGCTGACTAACGTCACCGAGCAGGTGGACGGTCAGGAGAAGGTGACGCGTCGTCTGCAGAAGCTGACTCCCATCGCCGACTGGCTCTATCAGGACCAGCATGGTGATGATGGTGGTGACGGCGGCGACGATGAGCCACGTCCGTAAAACCCACCCCCAGCCCCTTCCGTGCGGAAGGGGAGTTCTGGGGCGGATTGTGGGGTACTTTAAAAAAGGGTGAAGAGACATGCTGCTCTTCACTCTTTTTTTGCGATGATATTGGTAATGTTTACCTTTATGTGCAGCTGCTTTGCTCCCTCCAATGGGAATTCGTGTTGCTATGATTGCGCAAGAAGGTAGCGCTCGGCCTCGATGGCGGCCTGGCAGCCGGTGCCGGCAGCGGTGATGGCCTGACGATAGACGGGGTCGGCACAGTCGCCGGCAACGAAGATGCCGGGGAGCTTGGTGCGCGGGGTGCCGTCGATCTTCTTCAGGTAGCCCACCTCATCGACATCGAGCCAGGGACGGAAGATGTCGGTGTTGGGCTTGTGGCCGATGGCGAGGAAGAAACCGTCGATCTGGATGTCGACGAGCTGCTCGTCGGGCTCACCACGGCGGCGCACGAGATGGGCTCCCTCGACGCCTTCTTCACCGAAGAGACCGATGGTGTTGTGCTCGAAGAGGATCTCGATGTTCTCGCGCTCCATGACACGTTGCTGCATCACTTTGGAGGCACGGAGGAAGGGTTTGCGCACGATGAGATAGACCTTCTTGGCAAGTCCGCTGAGGTAGAGGGCATCCTCGCAGGCGGTGTCGCCGCCGCCCACGACGGCCACGGTCTTCTTGCGATAGAAGAACCCGTCGCAGGTGGCACAGGCTGAGACGCCCATGCCGTTGTACTTCTGCTCGTCGGGCAGTCCGAGGTACTTGGCCGATGCTCCTGTGGCGATGATGACGGTGTCGGCTTCAATCACCTGGCCGGCATCATCCTTCACGCGGTAGGGCGGGGCAGAGAAGTCGACCTCGACAATCTCTCCGTCGCGGATATCGGCACCGAAGCGCTCGGCCTGCTGTCGGAGGTCGAGCATCATCTGATTGCCGTCGACGCCCTCAGGATAGCCGGGGAAGTTCTCCACCTCAGTGGTCTGGGTGAGCTGTCCGCCGGGCTGCAGGCCGCAGTACTCGATGGGTTGGAGGTTGGCACGGCCGGCATAGATGGCAGCGGTATAGCCTGCAGGTCCGCTGCCGATGATCAGGCATTTTGTCTTCATGTTTTTTGAATGAAGACAACAAGGACAACTTAGGACAACATCTCCTTTTGGGTTGATAGATTGGAGCGAAAAGTTGTCCTAAGTTGTTTTGTTGTTGTCTTTTATTTTAATAGTTCTTCAATCTTTGCTGCCACGTCCTCCATCTTGGCGGTGGGCTCGAAGCGTGCCACGACCATGCCTTTCTTGTTGACGAGGAACTTGGTGAAGTTCCACTTGATGTCGGGCTTCTCCTTGTACTCAGGATCTTCCTTCGAGAGCATGTCGTCGAGGATATGGGCGATGGGGTGCTCCATGTCCCATCCTGCGAATCCCTTCTGCTCCTGGAGGAACTTGAACAGGGGGTCGGCATCGGGTCCGTTGACCTTCACTTTCTTGAAGCGTGGGAACTCAGTGCCGAAGTTGAGCTTGCAGAACTCATGGATGCTCTCGTCGGTGCCGGGAGCCTGCTGACCGAACTGGTTGCAGGGGAAGTCAAGGATGACGAACTCCTGCGAGCGGTACTTCTCGTAGAGTTTCTCCAGCTCTTCATACTGCGGTGTGAAGCCGCACTTGGTTGCTGTGTTCACGATGAGCAGCACTTCGTTGGCGTACTCTTTCAGCGAAACGTCCTTTCCTTTTCTGTCCTTGACAGTGAAATCATAAACTGTTTTCATTGTTTGTTTTTAGGGGTGATTAGTGATATTATGATTATTATTAATGTCTCTCATTTCTCATTCCTCATTTCTCATTTCTCATTTTTCTACAGTCCCCACGCCCTGCACACGTTCTCGATGGGCAGCGTTTCTACGCGGTTCTCGGTGTCGTCGGGCAGGTTGCAGAAGAAGTCGATGCCGGTGAGCTCCTCCAGCTTGCGGATGTTGACGGCATAGCTGGCGAGGGGCTGGGCGACGGGATAGTTGGTGAGGTGCTCCATCCAGAAGCCTACGGCCTTATAGCCTTGGGCGTTCTTCATGAGGAGCGCTACGAAGTAGTATTTGGGCACGCGCATCTCGCCTTTGACGAGGGTGGGCAGTATCTGGTTATCCTCGATGGTGCCTCCCTTGACCACGTAGAGCGTCTCGGTGGTGGTGGCATTAGCCCATGAGCGTACCTGGCCTTCGAGCCGGTACCAGGGGCTGTTGTCGCTGCCGTTGAAGTTGCGGTACTGCGGCTGCATGTTGGTGAGGAAGAAAGTCTGGTAGTTGGCTTCTGCCGAATAGAGACGGTCGGCAGAGGGGCAGATGTGCCCGTGGTCGAAGCCGCTGTTCCAGAAGCAGTCCTGACTGAGATAGAGGTAGTTGGGCAGCAGCGGGTCGCGGGGGTACTGGTTGTCGTCGGAGCGGTAGCGTGTGGTGTTCTGGCGGCATGTGGCCTGGTTCATCTGGTAGGCCGACCAGCGCTGAGCTTTCTTCTCCGTGTCCCACTCGACGCTGTAGTTGATGCCGTAGCGGTCGTTGGTGGTGTGTATGAGCACGACGGATGTGCCGCCCTTCACCCTTGGGAACTCGAGCCGCGAGAGTGCGGGTTCCTTGATGGTGTCGTTGCGGTTGACGTTGAGCTGTGTTTCCTTCCTGGCGTTCCAGTCGTCTTCATCGTCGGTGTCGTGACAGGCGACGGTGAGCAGCAGGAGCATCACGGCACAGCCTCGGCAGAAAGCTTCTAGCAGTTTCATGTTTTGGTTAGCGGAAAAAGGTGCGCACAAGGTATATGCAACTACCTTGGACGCACCTTAATAAGTCATGTGGTGTGTGTAAATATCTTACTTCTTCGCAGCCTTACCGTAGCGGCTCATGAACTTATCAACACGTCCTGCCGTGTCGACGAGCTTGCTCTTACCGGTGTAGAACGGGTGAGAGGTACTGGAGATTTCGACTTTTACCACTGGGTAAGTTTCGCCTTCGAATTCTACGGTGTCATTTGTCTTTGCGGTAGACTTCGTAAGGAACATATCGCCGTTGGACATGTCACGGAACACGACGGGGCGATAGTTTTCTGGATGAATTCCTTTTTTCATTGTTGCTTTTAAAATGGGTTAAATACTATTTTGGGCTGCAAAGGTACGACTTTTTTTCGGAATGCGCAAGTTTTTCGCCTTTTTTTAGTTCTCAATCATCATTTTTGTTGATTCATCGACCTATTTGATGATGGTGTTCGAGCCACTTACCACGGTGAAGTCATCGATGAGGATGTCAACTGCTGTTGACTTTTTCTGATTCATGACGACGAAACAGTAAGTTCCTGCGCTAGAGACGTCGATAGTAGCTTCTACTTTCTGCCAGTCCTTGGTACTGATATTATCGACATAGCCCGAATAAGCATAGGTTCCAGCCTTGCCGTCGCTTCCGATAGGAACGATACCAGGATTGACGCTGCCGTTTTCGCTCAAGGCTTTCGCATAGAATGTCACCTTGTATGTGCCGGCAGAAAGCTCCATCTCCTTGTAGCCGAGGCGCTTGTTGGCACTGGTATTGCCTGCTACCTTGCAGGAGAAGCTGCCGCCGTGAGCATCAGTGCTCTTGCTCAGTGTGGCATTGCCTGCCGTCGAGGCTGTCTTCCAGTTGTCGGGCACGTCACCGGTCCATGATTCGAAATCACCGTTGGTGCCTTCCTTGGCTGCCTGGCCACCTCCGCCGGGATTGTCACCACCGCCGGGGTTAGGATCGTCGCCGCCTTCAATGCTGACGAAATAGGCGTTCATGACCTCGATCTTACCATTATATTCGCCGCGATTGCCGATGATGGTCAGTTTGCAACCTTCCTTGATGCCCTTGGCAGCTACAAGATCCTGGAACTTCTTCTTCTCACCGCCCTTCTTGTCCAGGAGACCGTAGACATAGACAGAGCCCGTCTCGTCCTCGAGGTCGAAGTTGCCGTACTGGTCGCCATCCTTCAGGTTCTTTACGGTGCCCGTAAGCTGATACCATATATCGTTGCTAACCTCTGCTGCGTTGAACTCGGCCACAGTGACTACCTTGGCGTCGACACCAGGCTGCGGTCCGGGAGTGTCGCCACCACCGCCTTCGGTCTTGCCGTTGAGGGAGTAGATGTAACTCTCGTTGGCAACGGTCTCAGGTGTGTTGCCCTTGTAGTTGGTCACCTTTCCGCAGATAATCACCTCATCACCCTTCTTGGGCAGGTCTCCGCTGGTGTACTTCACATTGCCCAGATAGAGCGTGCGGAAGACATAGAACTTGTCGCCGCTGTCAGTGCCGTCGTCGGAGATGTAGAACGTGCAGTTTCCGTACTGGGTGTTGAACTGGTTCTTGTCCTCGATGTCGATAATCTTACCCTTGATGTAAATGTCCTTGTCGGACTTGGCATCAGCTGCCAATGCGCTGGCAAAGGCGTTTGCTGCAGTAGCATTGTAAGGATCCTCGAGTGTGCCTGTACCCTTAGGCTGGCCACTGGGCTGAGGAGTATCACCACCGCCGTCAGTCACACCGTTAAGAGAGTAGAGGTACGACTTGTTCTGGACGGTCTCCGGGGTGTTGCCTTTGTAGTTGACCACCTTACCACAGACGATGACCTCGTCACCCACTTCGATTTGTGTCTTTCCGTTCGTGTACTTGGTGTTGCCGAGGTAGAGCGTACGGTAGCAGTAGAACTCATTGCTGGTGTTGCCGTCATCTGAAATGTAGAAGGTGGCGTTGCCAAAGTTGTCGGCGGCGTACGGATTGGTAATCTTCGATACTTTGCCTTTGATGTAGATGTCTTTGTCAGACTCTACGTCGCTGCCAAGAGTGGCGATGTATTTAAGCACAGCCGAAACGTTGTACGGGTCGTCCTGAGTTCCCTTGCCGGTAGGATCAGCTGCTGGTGTTGGGGGGGTGGGCTCGCCACCTTTATTCACACCGTTGAGCGAATATACAAACCCTTCGTTAGCGGCCGTCTCAGGCGTGGAATTATACATGGTAATCTTGGCATAAACGATGACATCATCACCAGGTTTTAGCACATCGCCTGCGCCTTTCTCCCACTTCTTGTTGCCAAGGTAAAGCACACGATAACAGTAGAACTGATTAGTTCTTGTTCCATCGTCGGAGATGTAGAATGTGGCATTGCCGAATGTACCTTGGTCAAAATTCAGTTCAACACCATTCTTGTCAGTAGCGATGCTGACCACCTTTCCCTTAATATAATAGCCTTGCTGGCTCACCTCGTTATTCTCCAGTTTGTTGGCGGCATTGGTGGCTGCAATGGCATTGAAGGGATTCTCTAACGTTCCGTCACCAGTTCCCCCCTCGAGTTCAGTCTCTTCACCTATAACGCTAGTACCCTTGCCTGGCAGGTCGTATGGCTCGGGTACGTCTTCGCAGGCTGTGTATGCAAGGGCCGTTAAAGCCACGAGCATAAATCTGTAGAAATGTTTCTTCATATTGCTATTAGTTATTATTATTATCCTTTATTATTTCAATATCTGATTCTTTACGAATCAAAATCTGCCATACATTATTATAACGTGTGGCAATGCCGGTGATGTTACAAGTCTTTGGGCGCTTATTTACATCATCGTAAGGTAGTTTCATAGCCGCAAAGCGGGCGTATGTACTAGTACGTATGACAAGAGTTTTGGAATCATATTCAAGTAGTTCCCTGTTAACGCAGCCGCCAGAGAATATAGGTGAACCGCTACTTAGCTCGCCCTTGACCGTTGCGTCAACAGCCGAATCTGGAGCGAAGGTGCCTAAACCTAGAGGATTCGGATGAACAAAATGCACGTTTTCCAGTCTCACTAATTTTGCATTATCTGTTTCAAGATCCTTAGTAGGAACGAAACCCTTAATGATTTCAATCTTAGTGGTATCGGGTGAACCGACGTAGGTGAAATGCTTTTGGAACAATTCTTTGTACATGCGTCCCAGTTCTACAGCATTGTGCTTGGAATTGTTGTAGTAAAAGCCGATCTGAGGCTGCTTGCGATACCCACCAATATAAAGATCTTTAAGAGCTATGATGATTTCCTGACCTAAAGGAAGAAATCCGTACATGCCACTCTGGTTGACAGATACGACGATGGCTGCAGTCTCGTCTTGCAGTGTGAACTGCTTATAAAGATTACCACCTATGTCGTTACCAGTGACGCGTCCCTTGATCTTGATGTCCTGGTCAATCTTTACGTATTTGTCAACGTCTGCATTGATGACATCATGATACTTGTTCTTCAGTTCAGCAATTGTGATGATGCCGTCGCTGGTGATCGCATTGTTGCCGAAAGGAGATTGGCCGAGGTTGGGCTCATCCCAGTCACCCTGACATGCTACCATTGTGAATCCGACTACTAATAGCGCAAGGATTTTTATTGTTTTCATAATCGTCGTTTTTTTAAAAATAGTAATTGATCATGAGCATACCGTTAGCTCCATTAGCATAGAATTTGTAGGGGCTGCTTTGGAACTTATATGTGCGTAACGCTTTCTCTTCTTCATCTACGTCGGTACGGCTCTGCTCGCGTCCGCCAGTGACGATGTCCAGGTTGTTGAGGATGTTGGTAAGCATCAGGTTGAAGCCGATGCGCTTGCCTTGCTTCAGTCTGAACTGACGGCCGATAGAGGCGTCGAGCATGAAGCCTCCGTGACCCTTGGCCTGGTCGGGCAGCACGCTGTAGTCCTTGGCTGTGCCTTCATTGTTCCACTTCAGTCGTCCCTCGTAGCGGGTGACGGGTGTGTAGTAGAGATAGATGCGGTCGTAGTAGTTGCCGATGAGGTCGATGTACCATCCGTTGGCATGATAGCTCAGGTCGAGGCTGAAGGCTGAGAGCGGTGTGCATCCCTCGCGCATGCCTTCGCTGTGGACGCGGTCGTTGTAGGTGCGTCCGTCCTCCGAGAGCATGTAGGCCACGTCGGCATTGTTGACGTACTTGGCATCGCTGATAGTGGCCAGTCCCTTGACGTTGAGCACTTCGCTGACTCTGACGTTCACACCCAGCTCTACGCCGTAGTACTCTTTCTCGATGCCTGAGAGCGATACGTAGGTGAACGAACGGCGGTCGTCCATGTAGTACATGCTCTGCTCGGTGACATCATTGAGGTGGCTGTAGAATCCATTGATGTTGAGCTTGATGAGCGAGGTCTTCAGTTGGTAGCCAACCTCTGTGGAGAGCACCTTCTCGTTCTTCAGGTCGCGCACGAAGTCATTGTTCACCTGTGCGGCCTGGAAGGCGGTACGCGGAGCAGGAGTCTTCAGCTCATAGCCGGCTCCCAGCAGGATGGCGTGTCCCTTGCCCAGGTTGAAGTGTATGCCGGCCTTGGCTCCTCCGTCGAGAAACTTGGCTGTGCCGCTCTTGCCGTAGGAGTTCTCGGGGGCCAGTCCGTTGCGCATCTTACCTTCGCGCTGCATGGTGGTCCCTGCCACGCGTCCGTTGACAAAGAGGTGAGCGCGATTGAGGTCGGCGGTGTATCCAGCCCAGAGCTGAGCCTTGTTGACGAAGATGTTGTAGTCATAGCCGAAGCGGTCGCCTTCCTTCACCACCTGGTTGGGATGGTTCATGTCGTACTGTGCCTCCTTGCCGTCCTCACCATAGTTCTTGATGACGTAGGTGTTGACATTATGGAAGGAGTTGGCGCCGAGCAGGTCGTCCATCGTCTGGTAGTGCAGTCCCTTGTTGGTCGAGAGCTGCAGTCCGGCGTGTAGCTGTGAGGTGTTGGTGAGCTGCTTGTCGATGTAGCTGCTGAGCGACAGCGAGAGCTGGTCGTCGTGGTAGCGCTGCAGGTAGTACATGGCGTCGGAGCCTTGCAGAGTAGCCATCTTGTTGGAGTAGTACATGCGGTCCCACTGCACCTGGCGGTTCTCCTTCGATGCCGACAGATAGTCGTAGGCAGCCTGCCAGTTGGCCATTGCCGTCTCGCTGCGGTCGCCGTCGAAGGGCTCATAGACGTCGAAATAGTAGGAGGGCATGGTCGAGTAGTAGTCGGGAGCGGGATTGGTGGAGTTGTTGTAGTTCAGTCGGCTGCTGCTGTACTTGGCATACTTGCCCAGCAGCGAGGTGACGAGCTTGGTCTCCGTGTCGATTTTCCAGTCCCATGTGAGCAGAGCGGCAGGAGCGAAGTCCTTCACGACGCGTGAGTTGCGCTTCTTGCCGTCCTGATAGCCCCATGCGCTGTTGTACAGACGGTCGTTGGCAATCCAGTACATCTCATCGGTGGCAGCAGCCTGCGTGCCTCGCTCGGTGGGGTTGCCCCAGGTGACGAGCGACAGCGAGTGCTGGTCGTTGATGAGCTTCTCTGCTCCGAAGAAGTAGGAGAGAGAATTGTAGGAGGTGCCTTCGACGAACCCTATGCCCTGTCCCCAGCGGTAGGTGAGGCTGGCAGTAAAGGCCCAACCGTCCTCACGCACACCGGTGTTGTAGGTGTACATCAGGCGTGTGTTGTAGTTGCGGTTGGCTCCTGCGATCGATGCGCGCTGTCCTGTGGCGAAGCTTGAGGGCCGGAAGTTGTAGTTGTTGGCACCGCCCATGCCAGCCATCGAGAATGTGTTGTCTTCGAAGGGCAGTGCTGCTTCCTGCGAGCGTGTCTGGTTGTTGAGTCCTCCCACGAATGAGTAGCGGAACTCTCCTCGCTCTACATCATTGACGGGGTTGCCGTTAATGTGGATGTCGTTGTACTTCGAGCCATAGGCGCGGTACTTGAACCTGGCCGGTGAGAAGCGGTAGCCCACTTCATTGGCGTAAACGTTGCGGTTGGATGAGATGACTGTGACGTTCTGTGTGACGTCGTCGTCCTCTCCCAACTGCGCTTCGGTGAAGGTGAAAGCCTGCTCGTTCTGCACATCGATGGCCAGTGAGTCGACCTCCTCCTGTGCTCTGAGCGCGCTTGGAGTCAGGCATAGTAGTGCCGTCACCGCAAGTATCAGCTTTTTGTTCATAGGTTGATGGTTAGTGTTACTGTTAATGAATTCTAGGTGCAAAGTTAGGAAAAAAAAATGATACTGCAAAGCTTTCCCCTGACTTTTTTCCCGTCTATGCAGAAAAGAGGGCAGAGCGGCGGCAGTGAAGTTTCAGAAGTCTAGTCCCAGCAGTCCAGGTCATGCGCTATCTCTGGCATCATGTCCCTATGGAATTTCGGCTCTTTGATGCCGCTGCGCTTCTGCCGTCGGTAGTCGTCGAGCAGCCAGAAAGCATGCTTCGACAGCACGACGATGGCGATGAGGTTGCAGGCCGTGATCAGCGCCATGCAGAGGTCGCCCAGGTTCCACACCACCTCGAGACTAGCCAATGCTCCGAACATGACCATCGCTCCTCCCGACAGCAGCCGGAAGACGGTGAGCACCCGCTGGCTGGATGTCATGAAACGGATGTTGGCCTCGCCGTAGTAGTAGTTGCCGATGATGGATGAGAAGGCGAAGAGGAAGATGGCGATGGCGATGAAGGCAGGTCCGAAGGTTCCCACCTCCGATGACAGTGCTGCCTGCGTCAGAGCTATGCCGTTGAGCTCAGGCACGTTGTAGAGTCCGCTGATGAGGATGACGAAGGCCGTGCAGGAGCAGACGAGCAGCGTGTCGGTAAATACTCCAAGGGCCTGTATCAGTCCCTGTTTCACGGGATGAGTCACTGTGGCCGTTGCTGCCACGTTGGGAGCGCTGCCCTCGCCGGCTTCGTTGCTGAACAGCCCTCTCTTCACGCCGTTCATGATGGTCGCTCCCAGCATGCCACCAGCCGACTGCTCCAGTCCGAAGGCGCTGTCGACGATGACTTTCAGCACATGGGGAATGTGCTGGATGTTCATCACGACGATGACTAGTGCCAAGATGAAATAACCGATGGCCATCAGGGGCACGAGCACTGAGCTGACCTTGGCGATGCGGTGGATGCCTCCGAAGACGATGACGAGTGCCACAGCCGCGATTGCTATGCCCACCACGAGCGGATCCCATCCGAAGGCTTCGTGCATGGCTCCGCAGATGGTGTTGCTCTGGATGGAGTTGTACGATAGCCCGAAGGTGATAGTGATCAGAATAGCAAAGAGATATGCCATCCACCGGCAGTGCATTCCCTTGAGAATGTAGTAGGCCGGTCCTCCGATGAACGAGTCCTTATGGCGCTGTTTGAAGAGCTGGCCCAGCGTCGACTCGACGAAGGCGGTGGCCGATCCGAGCAGGGCTATGATCCACATCCAGAACACGGCTCCCGGACCGCCGATGGCGATGGCTGTGGCTACGCCGGCCAGGTTGCCTGTGCCGACGCGTGTGGCCACGGAGACGGCAAAGGCCTGGAACGACGAGATGTGCCTGTGGTTGTTGTTCTTGTCTTCCAGGCCTTGTGTGCCTGACGTCGCTGAGTCGGCCAGCAGTCTGAACATCTCACCCACCATGCGAAACTGCACACCCTTGGTCTTCCAGGTGAACCATAGTCCGCACATGATCAATGTCCCTATGAGCAGGTAGGTCCAGAGGGCATCGTTGATATGGGTGATCAGTTCGTTCATGGGTTGGTTAAGCAGATGAGAGGCCACGACTGTTTGTATGTTTGTCGCGGCCTCTGTCTATTTGTTAACTACGAATTACAGGATTTGCTCCAGCTGGCTGACGTTGTGCTCGATCATCTCGTCGCTGACCGAGTAGTTCACCAGGTCGCCGTTGATGTACTGGTCGTACGACGGCATGTCGATGAGTCCGTGACCAGAGAGGTTGAACAGGATCACCTTCTCCTCGCCCGTCTCCTTGCATTTCTTTGCCTCGCGGATGGTGGCAGCGATGGCGTGGCAGCTCTCCGGAGCAGGTATGATGCCCTCGGTACGGGCGAAGAGCATACCGGCATCGAACGACTCCAGCTGTGGGATGTCAACACCATGCATCAGTCCGTCCTTGATGAGCTGCGACACGATCATGCCGGCACCATGATAGCGCAGACCGCCAGCATGGATGTTCGACGGCTTGAACTGATGGCCCAGGGTGAACATGGGCAGCAGCGGCGTGTAGCCAGCCTCGTCGCCGAAGTCATACTGGAACTTTCCGCGTGTGAGCTTGGGGCAGCTCTCGGGCTCGGCGGCGATAAACTCCGTCGTCTTGCCGTCCTTCAGGTTGTGGCGCATGAACGGGAAGGCGATGCCTCCGAAGTTCGAGCCACCACCGAAGCAGGCAATGACCATGTCGGGATATTCGCCTGCCAGCTGCATCTGCTTCTCAGCCTCCAGACCGATGATGCTCTGATGCAGGGCGACGTGGTTGAGCACTGAGCCCAGCGTGTACTTACAGTTGGGAGTGGTGGTGGCCAGCTCGACAGCCTCTGAGATGGCTGTTCCCAGCGAACCCGAGTGCATCGGGTCCTTGGTGATGATGTCCTTACCGGCACGGGTCGACATCGAGGGCGAGCCAGTCACGGCGGCTCCGAAGGTGCGCATGGCAATCGAGCGGTAGGGCTTCTGCTGCATGGTAATCTTCACTTGGTAGACGGCGCACTCCAGTCCGTAGAGCTTGGCAGCGTACGAGAGGGCCATACCCCATTGACCGGCACCCGTCTCCGTGGTCACGTTGGTCGTGCCTTCCTGCTTGGCATAATAGCACTGGGGCAGGGCAGAGTTGATCTTGTGCGAGCCCAGCGGATTGGTCGACTCGTTCTTGAAATAGATGTGAGCGGGAGTGCCCAGGGCCTCTTCGAGGGCATAGGCACGTACCAGCGGTGTGGAACGATAGAACTTGTACTTATCGAGCACTTCCTCGGGAATGTCGATCCATGCATGCTCGGTGTCGAGCTCCTGCACGCAGCATTCGCGTGGGAAGATGTGTGCCAAGTCGTCTACGCCCAGAGGCTGCTTCGTCGCCGGGTGGATAGGGGGCAGTGGCTTGTTGGGCATGTCGGCCTGGATGTTGTACCACTGTGTCGGAATCTCGCTCTCCTGAAGGAGGAATTTCTTTTGTTTACTCATGTTGTTTTTTGTTGGTGAATGATTACCAAGTGCAAAGGTAATGAAAAGTTAGGAGTTAGGAGTTAGGAGTGTGGAGTTAATACGTCCTGTTTAACATTATTTATCATTCGGGCGCATAAAATACTCTTCACTCCTCACTCCTAACTCCTGACTTTTTTGTACCTTTGCACTTATGATTGTTATCCTGACCATTCTTCTCTACTTTGCCAGCCTCCTCCTCATCAGCCGTTGGTCGGCTCGCAGGGCTACCAACGAGGTGTTCTTCCGCGGCGAGCGTCGCTCACACTGGCGGATGGTGGCTTTCGGCATGATAGGTGCCAGCATCTCGGGTGTCACTTTCGTATCCGTGCCGGGAATGGTGCTCACGAGCGGTATGTCCTACCTGCAGCTGTGCCTGGGTTTCATCCTCGGCTATCTGGCTGTGGCGTTCGTGCTGCTGCCGGTCTACTACCGGCTCAGCCTCACCTCCATCTATGCCTATCTGGGCAGCAGGCTGGGGGAGCGCTCCTATCGCACGGGTGCCGGCTTCTTCCTCTTGTCGAAGATGGTGGGCACGGCGGTAAAGTTCTATGTGGCCTGCATCATCGTACAGCAGTTTGTGATGGATGCCCTCGGCGTGCCCTTCGCCCTGACGGTGGTGGGCATGGTGCTGCTCATATGGCTCTACACCCATCGGGGAGGTGTGCGCACGCTGGTCTTCACCGACTCGCTGCAGACGCTGTGCCTCTTCACCAGCTTGCTCATTATTATATATATGGTGATGCGGCAGTCGGGGCTATCCTTGTCTGAGGCTGTAGGTGCCATCGCCGGCGATGAGCGCAGCCGCATCTTCGTCCTCGACGACTGGGTGAGCCGTCAGAACTTCTGGAAACAGCTCCTCAGTGGCGCTTTCATCGTGGTGGTGATGACGGGTCTCGATCAGGACATGATGCAGAAAAACCTCACCTGCCGCACCCTGCGCGAGGCCCAGAAGAATATGTGCAGCTATGGCGTCTGCTTCCTGCCTGTCAACATGCTCTTCCTGGCATTGGGCATTCTCCTGGTCCGTCATTTCGAAACGATGGGTGTGGCACTGCCGGGCAAAGGCGACGAGCTGCTGCCTATGTTCGTTCAGACGTCAGGGTCGTCGCTCGTCCTTGTCCTCTTCACGCTGGGCATCGTAGCGGCATCCTTCTCGTCGGCCGACTCAGCTCTGACGGCGCTCACCACCAGCTACTGCGTCGACATCCGTCGCCGTCCTGCCGACGAACGTCTGCGCCGTCGGGTCCATATCGCTATGAGCGTGCTCTTCGTAGCCTGCATCCTGCTGATCAGAGTGGTCAACTCCTCGACGCTCATCGATGCCATCTACACCATCGTCAGCTATACCTATGGCCCGCTGCTAGGACTCTTTGCCTTCGGACTCTTCACCCGTTGGCAGGTGCGCGACCGCCTGGTGCCCTATGTGTGCTTGGCAGCACCTCTGTTGTGCTATGTCCTCGACCTTCTCTGTCAGCATCTCTTTGCCTATCATTTCGGCTACGAGCTGCTGCTGTTCAACGGACTGCTCACCTTCGTGGGTCTTTGGGTGCTTCGGCGGTAGGCTCTTTGAGAGCATATTATTCAACAACTGATGATAAATAGACTTTACAAATAGCCTCGCGAGAAGGGTGTTTTTGCGCGCTGCTGACCATTTGGCCACAGATGAGCGAGTTTTGAGCTTACTTGTAAGTATTTGATAATGAATTGGTTTGTTCTTTGACGCTTTCGAAAAAGGCCGAAAAAGAGGACTTTTTAGGCCAAAAATGCTGTTTTTGGAGAACTTTTTCTGAAGGAAAAATGCAATCCAGACGTAAAATAGTGGCTGCTAGCTGCCCACTTTGCACTCGTTTGCTACCGATTTTGGGCTCGCTAGTAGCCTACTTTGAGGTGCTTAGTTCGGCACTTTGGTGTTGCTCCCACGCTGGGAGCGTATCATTCCCAGCGTGGGAACGATCACAAAGTCGGCTTCTAGCTACCCCAAACCTCGCATCGAGCGACTGCAAACTTACTTTCGCAGCTTTCCTTACCCGTTTTCGTCTCAAACAGGCCTCTCGGAAGCCCATCTCCCTCGTCACTATCTCTAGATTGCAACGTCAGGAGAACCTGTTTTTCTGCCATTTTCTTTTACATCTGATGGTTATTTTGAAAGACAATATCAATGCTTATTTCTTCGTCGTTTCGCTCGATTTGATAAATATCTCGCCCTCAAGCATGAAAATATGTTCTCATTCTCTTCGCTATCTCGAAATTTTGCACTACCTTTGCACCGACAAAGCTGTTTCAAGCTTCTGTTTCCTTAAAACATTATAACGACATGAAACGACAACTCATTCTTTTGGCTATGGCCCTGATGGCTGCGGGCGCTATGGCATGTACAAATTTCA
>JAEEGK010015253.1_pt1 | contig 17060 bp, 10 predicted proteins | sample 8958771 | NCBI WGS metagenome assembly JAEEGK01 (sample SAMN16246547, study PRJNA631951) | gut metagenome | biome: gut microbiome; feature: rumen; material: SC-attached | host: Bos | place: Iran: Karaj | collected 2018-10 | reverse complement strand
TAATAATTGGGGATTGGGGATTGGGGATTGGGGATTGGGCCCAATCCCCAATCACCAATCCCCATTCATATTATTTTTATATTTTATCAAATATAAATCTAGTTTTATTCATATTAGTAAATAATTTTAAATATTTAATTTTGTTTTATTTAATAATATTTACATAAAGTAATTTATTTAGATTATTATTAAAAGCCTATTTCTTTAAATTATAAAATTTTAAATAATGAAAAATATGAAATCAACTCCTCAAAAACAAACAACAACTAAAAGAATCCCATTTAAACATCAATCTCAAAATTCAATGAATATAGTAAAAAAACCAAATTTAGAAAATCCAATATTTCCATTTCCAAGAAAAAGGCAAACAGGATTACACACAGAAAAAAGATCATTGGATTCAAAAAACATATCAAAAATATTAAATGGTGATTTAAAAAATCCATTTTCAAAATCAAAACAATTAAATACAATAGAAATAATTCACACAGAAAAAGAATATACAATTTTATCAACAATAACACAAGAAATAGAATATTCATATAAAGAAGAGCAAAATAAAAATTATAAAGAAACAATGGAAGATAAAGGAAAAAGTATATTAAATTTTAATGAAAAGCAAAATAATATTTTATTTGCTTTATTTGATGGTCATGGAGGAGATTTTGTAAGTAAATATTTACAAGAATACTTTGATAAATATTTTAAAAAAAATATAACAAATTTAACTCAAAATGAAATAGAAAAATCATTTAAAAAAACATTTCTCGAAATAGATAATTCAATAAAAGAAAAATCATTAAATGTAGGATCAACTGGAACAATATTATTAATTACACAAGATAATAATAAAAAAATAATTTATGGTGCTAATATTGGTGATACAAGATGTACTTTATTTAATGAAAAAAATATTGAAAGACTAACATTTGAACATAGAGTTGAAGATAGTAAAGAAAAAGAAAGAATTATTAATTCAGGAGGAATATTAAAAGAAGGAAGAGTTAATGGTACTTTAATGTTAAGTAGAGTTTTTGGTGATTTTGAATTAAAGAAAGTTGGTGTTAAATGTGATCCTTATTTATTTAAAAAAGAAATTAATTCTGATATCAAAAATCAATTTCTTATTCTTGCTTCTGATGGTATTTGGGATATTATTGATGAATGGGAAATTAAACATTATATTTCTGATATTTGTAGTGAAAATGAAGGAACTGGTCAAAGTATTACTAAACTTATTTGTGATAAGTTAGTTAATGAATCTATGCATGCTGGTGGATGGGATAATATTAGTGTTTTTACTATTAAGCTTACTTAATATTTTTTTTTATGTAGTTTTTTATTTTTATAGGTAAAAAAATTATTTTTAGTATATTTGGTTATTATTAAATAATTTTAATATTTTGAATAATAAAATATCTAGAAATGAATTTTAAAGGAAAAATATAAAAATTTTATTTAATAGATTTTTTATATTTATATATAATATAAGTAATTATTAAATATTTTTTTTAAATTTAAATTATAAAATTATTTTAATAAAAAAATGAATAATTAAAAATAAATAAAATTTTTAAAAATTAAATTAAAAAAAAAATCATTTAAAAAAAAATGACATTTACACATTTAATGAATTGTTTTGCCTTAACCTATGGACCAATATATTCAATATACTCAGGAGCAAAATTGTAAAAATAAAATTTTATATAATTTAAAAAACAGGAGTGACTATCAAGCAGGAGGTTATTTTGGAAAAAGTGCATTATATTACATAATGTTTGCAGTAACAAAAATGGTATTATACGCAACAATAATTCCATTTGACACAAATGAAATATTTTCAAATAATCAAAATTTAACACAAGAATTAATAAAAACAATGATAAATGCAACAGAAATAATATTTTTATTTTATTGTTTAAAAGCAAAAAATAATTTTACTGAAGATCAAGAAGGATTAAAAATATTAACAGTTGCTTTAGGATGGTCTCTTGCAGATTCATTATGTTTATATTTATTTTATTATTTTATGAATGCAACTGGAGATGAATTTACTTGGGAATATATTCAAACTGCTATTCAATCTAATATTGATTTAATTGAAAAAATTGGTATTGTTACTTTAATTTTATGTATACAAAAATTAAATTCTGAAAATAAAATTAATGGTCATATTGTTATTATTTTACTTGCTAAATATATTTTTAGTAATTTAGGTTATAATTATATTCAACAATTCAAAAATTCTGATATTTGGAAAAATATTCAATTTAAAATTATTTTTGCTTTTATTTTTGCAATTTTAAGTAAAATTATTTTTAATATGACAATTAAATCTGAAGAAGATAAAGCTTTAGAAGCTTATCATAAAATGAAAAGTAAAAAAGATAAAAAAGATTAAAAAAAATTTTTTTTTATTATTTTTATTAAAAAAAAAAAGGGATAATAAAAATTTTATTTAAAAGGAAATAAATATATTTTTTTATATTATTTAATATTATTTATTATATTGATATATTTTTTTTATCATTTTACTTACTTTTTTAAAAAAATAAAAAATACCTATTTTTTATTCTTTTTTCACTTCTTCAATAATAGAAAAACCTTTAAACATTTTTTGATCATCTTTAGGTAATAATTTTAAACATTCAGTTAAATACAATTGATCACTTTGATAAAAATTTTTAAAAAATTCCATTAAATAATCTTTTAAAATAAAATCAAATTGAATATCATTTAAATAAATTAAATCATCTTCAGTAGTATCATCTTCATCTCCTTCAATATCATTATAATCAAAACCTAACATTTCAGTTAAATAAATTTCAGAACCTTGTTCTAAATTATTTAATCCTCCAGTTTTACCTTGATTATTTAAAAAAGGTAATTTTGAAGAAAAATCTCTTGGTTCATCTTCAATATTTTTAAACTCATCTTCTCCAATATCCATTTTTTCATTATCTTCTTTATCATTATTATCATCTTTATTATTATCATCATCATTTTCAACTTCTAATCTTTCATTTTCATATGAATTATTTTCATAATCTAAATCATCATAATTTGTTTTTTCTTTTTTTATTTTTTCTTGCATAATTTCATTATTTAAACATCTTATTAAAACTGATAAAATTTTACAAGGAGCATTTACTTCAACTGATGCATTACTATGAGAAGGATTATATCCAATTACCATTAAACTTTCAACAATTGAATTTTTCATTGAATATAATACACTTAATGCTTTAATTGATATATTTTTAAAATATTTTCCTCTAAATAAAGGTTGATGTAATAACCATTTATCAATTAAAACTTTTAATCCAACTCTATTTTCGACTTGAATTGATATTAAAAAATTTAATGTATCTATTGGAAATTTTACTATAAATCTACTATATACTAATATTAAACTTTGTACTATTGAAGGCATTTTTGCTTTATATATTCTTTTTACTATACTTTCTAATAAATCTGGTATTATTTTATCTTCTAAATGAAAGAAAAATTGACTTATTGTATTTCCTAAAAATAACATTGAACTTTCTAATAAAGAAGGATCAAAATATTTTTTTATTACTTTTATTATTAAATCTTTTTGATTTGTTTTTATTATAATATCTTTACATAAAGCAATATAAAATCTTAATAAAGAACATCCTCTTTGTAAAATAGTAACATCACTACTTTTAATTAAAATATTACAAAGTGCTTTTACAATAAGAGAAATCCAAACTAAATTTTGTTCATCTTTATTTTCATTACAATATTTAATTAACATAGTAATAATATCAATTAAATTAGGTAACATATCACTAGAAGTTTTAATATCAGGATTCGAATGTTCAGTCATTACAGTTTTTTTAACTTCTTCAAATTGTTTATCAGTATCTCCAATTCCTTTATAAAATTCTTCAAAAACTTTTATTGCAATTGGTATAAATTTATCTAATAATGCTTTTGCAGATTTTGAATCTTCACACCATAATTTTATTAATTCTAATATTTTTGTTCCTAAATATGCATCATCAAAATTTTCTGCATAAATTTTTAAAACTGGAGTCAAATGTTTTAATGGTATATATAATGATTTTTCTTTATTTAATTTAGATAAATATAATAAATTTTCAATTGGAATAAAAATTGTTTCTTCATTTACTTTATTTAATAAATCAATTAATTTATCAAAATCTTTATAAAAAAAATCACTTTCAATTTGTTTTTTTAAAGAAATTAATCTTTGACATATTATACTAATACATTGTGCACAAACTAATTGAATTGATAAATCACTTGATTGATTACACATTGTTCCACTTACAGCATTAAAAATTTTAGTAAGAAAATTAGTATCACTTCTTATTAAACATAATAATTTTGATATAGTCCAAACTGCTCTTCCAACTAAAATTGAAGTTTCTTTTTGAGGATTTGATATAATTTCTAATAAATAATTTAATAAATTTTCTATTTCTTCTAATGATATTAATTTCTTTTCTTTTAATCTTAATAAATCATCATATATACTACCTAAAATTAATAAATTACTTTCTTGTCTTGTTTGAAGGAAAATAGTATCTTTATTTAATTTTTCTAAATATGGAGTTACTAAATTATAATCATCCAATTTAATAACTTCTTTATAATTATCTAAATTAATACCAGAAGTACATTCTTCTATAATTAAATGAATAAAATTTAATAAATCATCATCATCAATTTCTTTAGAAATTTCTCTAATTAAACCTAAAGTTTTATTTCTAATACTATTAATATTTTCTTCATCATATTCTTCACTAATATATAAATTAGGATTATTTTTCCATAATAAAATACTATTATGAGGCATTAATAAATAACCTTTAATACAAAGTAAAAAAGTAAATAAAACAGGTTTTAATGCTTCAATAACAGAATTTCTTTGAAATAAATCAATAGAAAAATCAATTAATTCCATAATTAAACCTTCCATTCCATTTAATTCTTCATCATCATCACTTTCATAACCATGTTCATAAATATGATTTTCTTCTTCCATAGTAATTTCTTCTTCATCTGTATATTCAATTTTTTTATTGAAAATTATATTATTTCCATATAATGAAAGTTCTAAAACAATTAAACGCCATGTCGGTTCTATTAAAACATTAAAAAATTTACATGAATAAATTGGCATATCTCTTACTAAAATATCTAAAATTCTAATTGTCCATTTTTTTATATCAAGTAACATTTTTGGATTTGATACTAAAATTGAAGTAAAAAGTGATATTGAATTTTCCATTAATGAATTTTTATCAAGTGATTTTTCTAATAATTCAATATCATTACCATCAGCATATGATAATTTATTTAAAAATAAAGAAATAATAATTAAACATTTTTCTCTATTTTTTTGATTATTTTTTGATATTTTAAATATATTTATTATTACTGGAAGTACATCACCTGTAATAATTGCACAAGCATCATCACATTCATTTAAAACAGAAATTAATATTTTTAATATTGTATCTATTTCATTTTCATTTGGATTTATTTCATTATTTGAATTTAATTTATCTAATAATATTTTTATGAAACTTTCATAACAATTTGGAAATTCTTTTCCTGCGATAAAACCAAGTGATTTTGCAGTAAAATTTTTAAGAAAATAATCTTTCATTGATATATTTGATAAAAAATATGAAACTATTTCTAATATTTCTTCATTTGTAATATATGTATTATAGTTTTTTTTTAAGAAATTTATAAAACAAATTGCTGAAAGTTTTTTTTTATTTTTATTTTTTTCTTTTTCTGATTCAAATGATATTTTTAATAAATTATAACAGAAATTTATTTGTGATTCATCTTCACATAATATTGTATAACCATTTTGAAGTTTTTTTGGATCATCAATTAATGATTGTATTTTTTTTGATAGTTCATCATAAGAATTTAAAATTCTTTTTTGAGATTGATTTTGTGTTGATTGGGATGATTGATTCTCATTTTTTTCTTTGTTTTCTGAATTGTTTTTTGACATTTTTTATATTTAAAATTTTTGAATAAATTATTTTAAGATTTTAATTTTTTTAAGAATTTAAATTTTAATATAAAATTAAAATATTCTTTAAAATTTAGAAAAAAAAAGTATATTTAAATTAAATAAATAATAATTCTTAATAGTTTTTATTTATACATATATAATTTACATTATCTTTTATATTTACACTTTTATTTTTATTCAAATTTTATCCAATTACTAAATTTTAACTAATTTCGATTTTTAAATTATGTTTTAATCAAAAATAAATATTATAAAAAAATAATAATCAACTATATTAATGAGTAGAGAACAAGTAAATTCTATCAATTTAAACACTATTGATATTTTTACCAAAGAAAAAGAAACAAAAGAAGAAGAAAAAGAATTAAATATAAAAACTCCAAAAAAAATAATATCAAAATCAAATATAAAATCAGATAATAATATTAAAAATAATATAATAAATAAAATAGATGTTCCGCCTTATAAATCAAAAGACAATGATAATGAAAAAAAAATAAAAGAAAAAGAAAATATAATAAAACAAACAGAAAATTACAAAAAAGAAGAAAATAAAAAAATAAAAGAGAAGCAACCCCAAAGAAAAAAAGAATGGAAATCTTGGTCATCACAAGAAAAATTAATGTTTTATGAATTAATAGCAAATGGAGGAAATTATTCAAGTTTACAAAAATTATTTAAAACAATGAATGATGTAAAAATTTTTTTTATAATTTTTATTTTTAGAAAATAGGAACAAAAAGTACAGAAAAAATAAGAGATTTTTATTATAGAATGTTAAAAAATGTAAATTTACTTTTAAAAAAAGTTGGTGATATAGGAATTTATAGTAGAAATAGAGATGAAGTAATTTTAGCATTAAGTTGTTATGGAAAATTATTTACATCTTCACCACAAAAAAATGTAAAATTAAATTTATATTATTTGAATAGAAATGGGATATGAAAAGATTAAATAAACATCCAAGAATTTTTAAAAAAGTTGCAAATACACTTAAAAAACTTATCCAAAAACAAATAAAATTAGTTAGAAGTAAAATGATTAATGTAAAAAATAATGGCGGAAATAAAAATAATACAAAATCTTATTCTGGAAATAAAATTATTCATAATAATCAAAAACAAAATAAACCAATTGCTAATAGTAATAATGAACAAACTGATTTTTCAAGAATTATATCAATTTCTGCTTTTAGAAAAATCCCTTATGATAATTTTATTTTAAGATTAATTCCTTATGATAATAAAACTTATATTAATATGTTAAAAAATAATTATTCTCCTAAAGTTTTAATTATTGTAAGTGATTTTAAATCAATTCATTTTATTTTAAAAATACTTTCTGAAAAATGGAAAAATATTCCTAAATTAAATCCAAAAATGACACTTTATTTAATTCCAATTTCTGAATTTTGGATTCCACATGAATTAATATATTTTTCTTTAAATGATAATAAAAGAGCATATGATATTGGTGATATTTATACTGCTTATGGTTCACCTAAAACTAATGAATTAATTATGAATTATCAATGGACAGATGAAATAAAAAAATTTCCTATTGATAATGAAAAAGAAAAAGATAATAATATTGAAAAAAATAATATTGAAAATTATAATATTTCAAATAATTATCAAAATAAAAATATTAATAATCAAATTATTAATAATGAAATAAATGATAATATTAAAATTTCAGATGAAGAAAATTTAAATAAAGTTAAATTAGAAAATATAAAAGAAGAAGATGAAAGTTCAAAAGATAATGTAAGTGAAGAATATTATAATACTGATGATTCATGTCCTTTATTAGAAAGTGATTTAAATATGTTTGATCCTTTAGAATTTTTAGGAATTGATGTAGAAAAAAAAAATAATGAAGAATTAAAAAGTAATTCAAGTAGAATAAGAACTCCTTCAGTAAGTAAAAAATTTTATGGAAAAAAAAAAAGAAAATTAGCTTTTGTTAATAATGTTGAACCAAATAATCAAATTGTAAATAATCAATTTATTTCTAATAATAATTTAACAAATAATAATAATAATAATGATAAAAATGAAACTAATAAAACTAATAAAAGTATTAAATCTAATTCTCATTTTAGAACAGGATATAATGAAATTTTTTCACAGAATTTACAAAATGAAAGTATGATTACTTATACTTCTAATAATTTAAATAATAATAATCTTTCTCATATTTCTTCTCATATTAATATTGAAAATAAAAATAATAAAACACCAAAAAAAAAAATTCCTTTTATTAATAATGTTACAAAAAATGAAATTAAAAAATTAGAAAAAATGAATAAAGAAAAACAAAATGAAGAAATAATAAATCAAAAAGAAAAAGATGAATTAAAATTAAATAATAATATACCAATAAAAAATGAAAAAAATGATTTTTTAAAAACAAATCCTTTTATTTCAAAAGAATCATCCCCAATAAAAAGATATTTTACAAATAATAATACATCATTATTTAATTTTCAAAAAAGTTCTATTTTTCAACCAAGTATGGGAGTAAGTCAATTTTTAAATCAAGATAATTCAATGAATATAAATACAAGATTAAATATTGATAATGATTATTTTAATTCTAATAATGGTTTTAGAACAATTTTTGAAACAAATTTATTAAAAAGTGATTATGGAAATAGTAATTTATACAAAAATGATTTTTCTAGATTTTCTAATCATTTTTATAATAATCCTAATTATAGTCAAATTACTGATTCTAGTCATTTAAAAGGAAATAATGAAAAAAATAATATTGAAGATAATTTTATTTTAGGTAAAAAATATAAGAGAAAAGATAAAAAAAAAGATAAGAAAAATAATTTAAATGATGATGATAGTGAAAAAAAACAAAAAGTTAAAAAAAAAAAATACAAAATAATATTAATAATAATATTAATATAAATATAAATAATAATAATATTAATAATAATAATAATGAAAATAGAATATTTAATACATTTCCTCCTCAGTTTTTTTCTCAAATACCAAAAAATATAGATATTCCATATCCTTCACAATTTATTGAAAAATGAATTTATAATAGATTTTTTAATTAAATAAAAAAAATTAAAAAAAAAATTTAATAAAGAATTATTATAATTTATAATATTATTATGAATTTAATATTAATCATAAATTGTTAAAAATGAACAATGAGTAAAATAAATAAATTCATTGTATTAATATAACATATAAAGACTATTTAACACACTTTATTAAATTCAAATATAATTTCCAACACTCAAAATTAAAATATTTTACATTACATTAAAAAAAACCAAAAAAAAAAAAACCATTTTTTAATTAAAAATTTTCAGCCCAATTACAATCATAATCACACTCTTTATCATCTTCATTATAAGAAGAAAGTAAAGAATCTTGATTTTTAATTTTATCTTCTAATTCTTTTTTAACATATAAAAGATATTGAATAGTATAATCTTTAAATTCTTTTAACAAAGGAGTTTTTGGAATATAAGGAGGAGTAATATTAAATTCAATTAAATCATCCCAATTAAAATCTTTAAACAAATTTAATTTTTTTGCTTTTTCCAAAGAACAAATTCTCAAATTAACTTTTTTATTAAGTAATCCATAAATTAATTGTAAAATATCAGAATCACAATTTTTAATAATTAATTCCTTTCTAATAACTTCTCTATAAACATCAATAGGATCTTTAGCATTTTTTCCAAAAGGATAAAAACCAAAATATATTTCATAAGCAATAATACCAATTGACCAATAATCACAAGAAAATCCATAACCTTTTCCAGATAAGACTTCAGGTGAAATATAATGTGGTGTCCCTGTTATTGTATTAGTAAAATCTTTTAATTGAATACTTGTTCCAAAATCTATTAATTTTAAATAACCATTTTCATTTATTATTATATTATTTGGTTTTAAATCTCTATGACAAATTCTCATTGAGTTTAAATAATCTATTATTAATAAAAGTGTTGCTATGTAAAATTTTGTTTCGTTTATATTTTTTAATTGCTTTTCTTGACGAAATGATAAATATTTATTTAAACATCTTCCTGGAATATATTCTAATAAAAAAAATATAAAATATTCTGTTTTTAATGTTTTTACTAATTTCATTATAAATGGATGTTCTAATTTTAATAAAATATTTCTTTCTTGTATGAAATATTTTATTAATATTTTTTGCTTATCTGCTGATTTTCTATTTACTGCTTTTATAGCAAAAAAATTTTTTAAATTATGTACTAAAGATACATTTCCAAATTTTCCTTTTCCTAATATTTTACAAAAAAATAAATCATTTAAAGTTAAATTAAAATTATCCTGTAATGAGATTTTTTTTGCTAAATATTCCAACATTCTTTTATCTATAATTGAATTAAAATCATCTTTAGTTAATGAAAATAAACTTAAATCACTTTCTGATATAATTGTTGCACTTCTTGGTTTATTTATTAAAAGAGATACTTCACCAAAACAATTTCCTTCACATAATTCTCTTACAAATTTTGATTTTTTAAAAACTTTAACTTTACCTTTTTTAATTAAATATAATTTTTCTCCCATTTCTCCTTCAGAAAATATAATTTCTCCCTTTTTAAATTTTTCTTTTTTCATTATTAAACAAATATCAATTAATTTATTTTCTGAAGTTTCATGGAAAAGAGTAATTTTTTTTAAATGAGTTACTCTATTAAATAAAGATAATACTTTTCTATTTTCTATTTTTAAATTTAATTTTGGTAATATTTCATCCCAATCAAATTCTAAAATTCTACATTCACCTTGACAAATAATATCATAATCTATTACTTTATTTGATTTAATTAATAAATCTCCAAATAATTGTTTTCTTGTTGCTAAAATTTCTCCTGTTGATGCATTTAATAAATTTCCAGTTAATAAAATATAAATTTTTTTTTTTACATTTTTATTATGTTCAATTAATAAATCATTATTTTCATATAAATGCATTTTACAACATTCAAAAATTTTATTAAAAAAAGTAGGATTGATTAATATTTTCATATATTTACTATTATAAAAAGCATCTTTAGTAATAGAAGATAAAATAATTTGTTTATAATCATTACCAATACATTCAATTAAAGTACTTTCTGAAATTTGATAACAAACAGTATTTTCAACAACTAAAACAGATAAAGTTCTATTTGTATTAAATAAAATTGCACTTTCTCCAAAATATTCCTTTGGACCTAATAATCTAATTTGTTTTTCTCCTTTAAAACATTTAACATAACCTTCTTTTATAATATAAATACTTTTTGTAAAATCTCCTTCATAAAGAATTGTTTTTCCTCTATCAAATTCACATTTTAACATTCCAATTGCTAATGAATTCATATTTACATTATCTAATAAATGAAAAATTGAAACTGCTTTTAAAAACGTTAATCTTTCTTTTAATTCTTCTTCATTTACTTTTGATACTATTTCTCTAAAAATTTTACCATTTAATAAATATAAAATACAATTTTCAATACATTTTACTGTTGCTGTTCTTTTTTTATTTTCAATTAATGCTAATTCACCGAAAGTTTCTTCTTGATTTATTATTTTTGAACCATAATCTGTTATTAGTTCTAATTTTCCTTCTTTTACTATATAAAAATAATTTCCTTTATCTCCTTTTTTAAATAATGTTGTGTCTTTCATTAATTTTCTCATTTCCAAAGAATCAATTATTTGAGATATTATTTCTGGATTTTTATTTTTAAATAAAAAATGATTTTTAATTGATTTTTCTATTATTACTTTATCTATATCGGTTATTATTGCTTTTGATATTTTTTTTTTTAAGATATTTGTTTCATTTTCTTTTATTTTTGAATCTGAAGAATGTAATCTTAATAAATTTAAATGTTCAAAATTATTATATGATTTATGAGGCTGATTTACTTTTTTTCTTGTATTTTTTTTTTCTTTTACTACTGAAGTTTTATTTACATTTATTAAACGAAAATAAATATGTTTATCACTTTTTCTTGATATATATGGTTGAATTTTATATTCTTTATGTAATTTTATTTCTTTTTTTTCATCATTTTCATTTTTTATTATATTCTCTATATTTTCCTTATTTTCATCTATATTATTATTTATATTATTATTTTCAGTTTTAACTATATTGATTATGAAATTGTTTTTATTTTCATTTTCTATTGTGGGAATATTATATTTAATTATTTCATTATCAGATTTTTTTTTTTGAATAAAACATCCCATTTTATTTTAAAAAATCTAAAATAAAAACCTTCAAAAAAAATATAACCTTATATTAAATAAAAACAAAATAAAAAATTTATAAAAAACATTAAAAAAAAATCTCAAAAAAATTAATTAAAAAAACTAATAACTTACAATAAAAAATAAAAAAAAAAACAAATAAAAAAAAAAATGCTTCTCCAATCTAAAACATCAAACCAAACAGTTGCTCCCTTTATGACAAACGAAGAATTAAAACAAATACTTCTTCCATTAATAGATCCTCAATATCAAATAAACATAAAAGATTGGTTATATTATGCAAAAAACAATGAAAAAAAAGGTTTATACATTTTATCAAAAGTAGTTCAACATAAAGGAGAAAAAATATTTAGAACACAATTAACAAAAACAAAAGAAGAAAAATACGATGTTAATAAATTAACATTAGAAGATGCATTTCGTCGTTATCAACAGAAAAAAATGCAATCATCATACACAGATTTTTTTGGTGGTTCAGTAGATGAAAAATTTAGATACAATAATATTTTTCAATATAAACAATTTGCTCATTTAAATTATGCAGAATTTATAAAAAAAGAATATTATCCTTATATTCAAAATTGGCTTTCAATGGAAAGAACAGAACAATATAAAGAATATGTTTTAGATTTTTTAAGATCATTTTTAGCAACAATTAGAGCAAATAGAAAATTTGTTACTCAATATAGAGAAGATTATCAAAATTCAAAACCATGGGATAAATTTAAGACTGAAAGTGCTAAAGTTGAAAGAGAAAAAATTCCTACTCATAATCCTACTATTGAAGAAATGCAAGCTAAATTAGAATTAGAAAGACAAAAAATTATTGATATGGAAAAAAATTCTGGTATTGTTTTTAATGATCAAATTTCTAATGCTGAAGAAATGAAAAAAAGAAAAGAAGAATTAGTTAATGGAAATAGAAATTTACTTAAAGGAATTTATGTTGGTGCTATTAGTTCTAATTATCAAGATTCGTTTAAAGGATTACAAAATAAATATCCATTTTCTGTTAAAAGTGACTTTTATACTAGTATGGTTAAAGGGATTATTCCTGATAAGTATACTATGGATTATCATAAAGAAGAAACTGTTATTAGTGAAGAATTGAAAAATAATGTTAGAAATATGCTTTTTCATTAAATGGTTTTTTATTAATCTATTTTTTTTTGTTTTGGTTTTTTTTTTTTTTTTTTGGTTTTTAATGAATTGGGTTTTAGTTTTTAGATTTTTTTAATTGTTGGATTTTTTAATTTAGAATTTTTTTTTTTAATTTTTTTTAAATTAATTTTTTTAAATTTTATTATAATTGTTTTTAAAGGTTTTTCTTTATGAATATAATTATAATTTATAATACAAATTAAAAAATAATTAATTAAAATATATAAATACTTTTTCAGTAGGAAATATATAAAATTAACTAAAAAATATGTTCAAAAGTCTTTTAGATAATAACACAATAGAAAAAAATAATTCAAAACAAAATAATCAAAAGAAAAAAGTATCATTTTACATATCTGAAGAAGATATAAAAAACATCAAAGAATCTTCAATAGAAAAAAACAATTTAAACCAAAGTCCTTTTTCATCAAATAGTTTTTTAACTGAAGATTTAAAAAATTTAAATTTTACAATATCAACATCATTATCAAAAGAATTAAACAAAGAAACATCATTAGAAAATAATAATTCAACATTAGTAAAAAAAAATTTAAATAAGTTATATTCAACATTAGAAAATAATAAATTATATATTCAATATGGAAATGAAATTTTTGAATATGAAAAAAGAATGGATAAAAAATATAGAATTCATTCAAGTTTTATAAAAGGAAAACAAGTAACAACTGCAATAAGACATAGAATGGTTGATTGGATGTTAGAAGTATTTTCTTGTTTAAATTCAGAATATTTTGTTTTCTTCAGAGCAGTTGATTTAATGGATCGTTATTTAGAAAAATCAAAAAAAAATTTATGTGATAATGATATTCATTTAATTGGTTTAACTTGTATTTATATTTCATTAAAAGAAGAAGATATTTATCCTTTAAGATTATGTTATATTGAAGAAAATATTGGTCATAGTAAATTTACTTCAAAAGAAATTTTAGAAGTTGAAAAAGATATTTTAAAAGATATTGATTTTGAAATTTTAAATATTTCTACTTATGATTTTATTCTTGAATTATTTAATCAATTTATAATAGAAAATAAAATAAAAATTCATAAATTAAATTTATTCAAATATATTGATTCATTAAAAAATATTTCTTATTTTTTATGTAAATTAGCATGTATGCTTTATAGATTTACTTCATATTTATCTTCTTTAAAAGCTGTTTCTATTATTATTTGTTCTTTTAATATTCTAAAATCTAATTCTGAAACTTTTAATGAAGATATGCAAAATTTTATTAAAGAATGGATTCTAGATTTAATTAATGAAAGTAAGTTTCATTGGAAAAAAATTAGTAAAGTCAATTCTTATTTATCTTCTGCTTATGATTACATTATGACTAGTGAAGAAGGAAAAAATTCTCAAGTTTATAAAACTCATACTTTTTATTTTTATTAAATGTAAATATTTACTTTTTATTTTAGTTTAAAATATAATTTAAATTTTCTTATTTGATTCAATATTTTTAAATTCTCCAGTTTTTATTTTATAACCATATATTTTTCCTGGATGATGTAAATTTAAATGAAATACAAATAACCAATGTCCATTTGATTGATAAAAACATTTTAAATCCTAATCATTTAGAATTTCATCATTTGGCTTTAATGGAATAAAATTTCCATTATAATATTTATTTAAATAATTTTTAACTGAAGGACAAATATATATTGTTACATCAAAAGAATAAAAACTTTGTATATTTTCCCAATTTGTTTCTTTTTCAATTTCATTGTTTATTTTTAATAATTTTTTTCATATATCATTGATGAAGTTTTTGTGATTGTTTTTGTTAATATTAATTTGTCTCCATTCCATTCACTATTAAATAATATGTATGAATATGTGTTTGATGATGAGAGTAAATCTTCTACTGAATTATAAAAATTCCATATTAGAGTTTATATTTCATTTTTTTATTATTTTTAGAAATTATATTTTATATTATAATTAATTGATAATTAAATTAAATACTCTTAAAAAAATTTTAGATATTTTATTTTAAAAATGATTGATTTATATTAAAACTATAAAAATTTGTAAAAAATATTATATATAAAAAAAAAATTTTTATTATTTAATTAATTTTTGCATTCATTGGAGATACTTCATTTTGATTTATAGGCTTTGGTTGATTATTATTGTCAACAACAGTATTCATATTATTTTCTGTATTTATTCCATTTTCACCATTCATTTGTTGTTGACCATACATTTGTTGACCATACATTTGTTGACCATAAATTTGTGGTTGACCATACATTTGTTGACCATACATTTGTTGACCATACATTTGTGGTTGACCATACCTTTGTTGCATAGATAATGCATATATTCCTTGTGATTGTCTTTTTCTACGCGAAAAAAAACAACATGAAATAATACTTGCTATTATAACTATAGCAAAAACACTAAAAAATACAGCTAATAAAATTATTACTGTTTTCATTTCACTTTCTGATTCATCTTTTTTTGTATTTTTAAATCCAATGCTGGAGCCGAAACCATCATTTGCATATGCAACAAATTTTAAAAAGTTTAAATTAGAATCTTCTTTAGTAGTTTCAAAATAAAAAGTTGTTCTTGAATTTTTTGTAACAGATATTTTTTTTCTTTCAACAGTTTTAAATTCAGTTAATGTTGTATCTTCTGTAATATCAAATGTTGATTCAAAATTAATCATATACTCCACATCATATGTATCACTTTCACGTAAATTAATTTTAAAATATATTTTTTCATTTACTTCAAAATCTTTTATATCTAAAACAAAACCAGCTGCATAATAATTGTTAGGTAGAACTGTTTTTTCATCTGAATATTTTTCTATTAAATTTGGAAAATATTTTACTGGCTCACAAGAATATAATATAAATTGTAAGAAAACAATAAAGAAACATATTTTGATTTTCATTTGATTTTTTTAATTTTTTTTATAATATTTATATATATATATGATATAATTAATAAATTTTTAATTTTTTTAAGATAAAATTTTGGATCTCATTGGTAAAACATTTCAATAAATTATTTGATTTTTAAATCAAAATAACTAGTTAGTTTTATGTTGTTTCAAATTTGATAATTTATCAGTTAAAGCAAATAAAAAACATAAAATTACTTCTTGATAAATTAAATATTTTCATTTAAAATCTTTTCTATAAAATAATGATAAATTTGATAAAAGAAATAATGTAAATATTATATAAAAGGAATTGTAAAAATATATATAAATTTTGAACTTAATTTAGTATTTAGTATATTTTTAAAAAACGTTGATTTTAATAAAAATTAATTATATTATTTAATCATATATATTAAATAAATATACAATAAAAATAATATGTTTTAATCAATAATTGATTATTTCTTTATAAAATAATTTTATTTAATAAATTTTTAAATATAATAAAAAGAAAAGAAATGTTTAAATATAATATATTTATTTTTTTGATTTTAATAAAAAATAAAAGAAAGATTCAAACACCCAAAACAGTAATAAATAAAATCTATCTAAAAATTTAAAATTTACTTTAATTTCTCAATTGTAATA
>JAEEGK010015252.1_pt1 | contig 17061 bp, 8 predicted proteins | sample 8958771 | NCBI WGS metagenome assembly JAEEGK01 (sample SAMN16246547, study PRJNA631951) | gut metagenome | biome: gut microbiome; feature: rumen; material: SC-attached | host: Bos | place: Iran: Karaj | collected 2018-10 | reverse complement strand
CATTTTTTTTTGAAAAATTTTGATTATGCTGAGAATCAAATTGTTGACATTTTTTGTGTAACATTTGTATGGGTTTTATGTAATGCCCTGCCGTGCCGGACAGCCAATTCTGTAACATTAGTCCAATATAATGTAACGTTAACATTTGGTAAAAAAATGCTCTCTTTGTTAAATTTGCGCATCGTTTTCAAGGCGAAGACGATGACAAAATAAACTTCAAACCAAAATTTAATAGACGAATGACAGGATTTCACAAAAAGCGCAAGCCGCCTGCGCTCCAAGCCCGAGGCAACTACCAGGGCATGCGGCAAGAAGCATTCATGTTTTAAGAACAATCATAGTTTTTAATTTTTCCTCAAACAATTATTTATTAAATGAAACATTCAATCAATTTAAGGAGGTTCGTTTTGCTACTCTTCCTGACGATGTTTTCGCTCGACCTGCTCGCTCAGGTTGTTGTGACGGGCGTCGTAACGGATGAGGCGGGCAATACGCTTCCTGGCGTAAATGTGTTTGAAAAAGGTACTACCAACGGTACTATCACGGATCTCGATGGCAAGTACAGGATGAGCGTTGGCAACGGCGCTACACTTGTATTCAGCTTCGTGGGCTTCGACAATCAGGAGTTCTCCGTGTCAGGCACAAAACCAATCAACGTGGTCCTCAAGGAAAACTCCAAGGAAATCGAGGAGGTCGTAGTTGTGGGCTACGGTCAACAGCGTAAGGCATCTGTCGTAGGTGCCATCACGCAGGCCTCCGGCAAGACCATTGAGCGAGCTGCCGGTATCTCAGACCTCAGTACCGCTCTCACCGGCAACCTTCCCGGCGTTGTCACCGTGGCAAGCGCCAACGGCGGTCAGCCTGGTATCGAGGCCACCGACATCACTATCCGTGGTGCCAACTCCTTCAACAGCAACAGCGTCCTGGTGCTCGTCGATGGTATCGAGCGCCCGATGTCGTCTGTAGACCCCGCTTCTGTAAAGAACGTATCCGTTCTCAAGGACGCTTCCGCTACTGCGGTGTTCGGCGTCAAGGGCGCCAATGGCGTTATCCTTATTGAGACCAAGCGTGGTCAGGAAGGCCGTGCCCAGATCAATGTGGCTTACAGCACTACACTCAAGACAGTGTCTAAGCTCCCGGGCAAGTACGATTCTTACGATGCTTATCGTTATCGTAACATGGCTGTTGAGCATCAGCTCAATATTGCCCCCACCTCGTTCTCGTACATCCGCACCCAGGATTTTATGAACGGTTATCGTCCGAGCGATCCCAATGCCACCGACGAATTGGGCAACAAGCTCTCCGAGCGTTTCCCGAATGTTGACTGGCAGGATGTCCTCTTCAAAAATGTGGCTCTCTCGCACAATGCCAACATGAACATCTCCGGCGGTAACAAGTTCGTACGTTACTTTACGGCTGCCGACTGGGCTAACGAGGGTGACATGTTCGACGTTTGGCCTTCAGGCCGTGGTTATCAGTCTGGCTACGACTACAACCGTTTCAACGTCCGCTCCAACCTCGACTTCTCACTCACCAAATACACGGTGTTCAAGGTGAACCTCGCAGGTTCTATCGCTTGCAGGCACTCCCCGCGTGCAGGTGGCGACGGTGGCACATGGCAGCAGCAGCAGAAATGGTCTGGCGCATACAACATGGCTCCCGATATCTACCTGCCTAAGTACGATGATGGCTCTTGGGGTTATGATGGTTCTGGTCAGTATGCCAACTCCACCAACTCCGCCGAGCAGGTAGCCATCGCTGGTATCACCAGCACCACTACTTCTAAGATTACTACTGACTTCATCCTCGAGCAGAATCTTGACTTTCTCACCAAGGGTCTTTCTTTCAGGGGTTCTGTTTCTTGGGACAACAATTTCCAGGAGAGCAACCGTGGTATCACCGAAAACTATGGTGGTACAGCCCACAAGTGGATCGATCCTTTGACTGGCCAGGTTAAATTGGACCAGACTTCCGATAGGACTTCCGGTCTTGAGCCTGAGGCAAACGCCATCACCTGGACTCCCGTTGCCGGCGGTCAGGACGCTTGGGCGCTCAACCGCTCTCTCAACTACCAGTTGCAGCTCAACTGGAACAGGAACTTCGACAAGCACTTCATTACAGCGATGGGCCTCTTCCAGCGTAATGAGGGTACTTACGGCTCCGACTACACCAACTATCGTGAAGACTGGGTGTTCCGTGTAACTTACAACTGGAACGACAAGTACTTCTGCGAGTACAACGGCGCTTACAACGGTTCTGAGAAGTTTGCTCCTGAGTACCGTTTCGCATTCTTCAATTCAGGTGCTATTGGTTGGAACATCCACAATGAGCCCTTCATGAATTTCCTCAAGGAGAAGAAAATCGTCGATCAGTTGAAGGTTAGGTTCTCCTACGGTCAGATTGGTGACGACGGCTTCACAAATCAGCGTTGGCTCTATGTTACAGAATGGGAAGCAGACAGCAGTGTGCCGATTTCCAATACTGGTAACAACTCCTCCTACATCAGGTACAAGGAGAAGAAGTTAGGCAACCCCGACATCCACTGGGAGACCGTTACAAAGATGAACTTCGGTATCGACTACGGCTTCTTCGATGGCCTTATGGCTGGTTCTGTTGAGTTCTTCAAGGACAAGCGTGACGATTGCGTCGTAATGTCTTCTTCCACTACTCCTGGCTACTTCGGTACAAGCACTGCTCCCGTCAACAAGGGTAAGGTGGAGAGCAAAGGTTTCGAGGTTGATATGCGTATCAACAAAAACTTTGGCAAGATCCACACTTGGGGCAACTTCAACATCTCCCACTCAGAGAACAAGATCATCGTTCGTGATGACGCCGAATTGCTTCCTGAATATCGTAGGGAGGCTGGCTACCAGGTTGGACAGCTCCGTACATTCGTTGACAACGGCCGCATCACTACTTACGATGAGTTGATTGCTGCTACTCCCACTTATCAGTATCAGGATCAGCGTCTTATGGGCGATTATACCTTCATCGACTTCAATGGCGACGGTGCTATCACCCAGGACGACCAGATTCCTTACGGCTACGCTGCCAATAGGCCCGCCAATACTTACAACGCCACTTTCGGTGCTGATTACAAGGGCTGGAGCTTCTTCTTGCAGTTCTACGGTGTCAACAACGTAATGCGTGACGTCAATATGAACTCGTTTGGTGGCAAGTTCCTTACTGTATTTGACCAGGGCACATGGTATTCTGAGGATGCTTCAAGCGCAGACATCGCTACTCCTCGTTACGATAGCAATATGTTCTCTACTGGCACACAGTTCTGGAGCGACGCTTCTTATGTACGTCTGAGGACAGCTGAAATTTCTTACACCTTCAATAAGCTCAACGTTGGTAAGTTTACATTCAACAATGTAAAGATCTACTTCAACGGCAACAACCTTTGGATGTGGACGAGACTTCCTGACGACCGTGAGACTGTTGATGGTTCTTGGTCTGCTGGCGGTGGTGCTTATCCTGCGGTTAAGCGTTTCACATTCGGTTTGAAATTCAGCCTCTAATATCAAATTCACATTGTAAATTAAAGGAAAATGAACATAAACAAGAAATTTGCATTTGCCTTGCCCGCCCTTATGGCATTGGGTCTTGGCTCGTGTACAAGTTACCTTGACAAAGCCCCCGACTCTGACGTTGACCCGGAAGAAGCTTTCTCTTCTTTCATCAACTTCCAGGGATATGTAGAGGGCAACTACAGGAATATTCCGCAGGTTACTACAAGCAACTGGAATATTTCGTGGAACTATGGCGAAGACGAGATTCTCTCTACCAATGGCAATTCCCCATACGTTACCTACAACTTCGACCTTGGTGACTTCCGTGCATACTTCAACAACTGGGGTGGTGGTTTCACCCACATGTATGGTTCTTCTACCGACCACGCATCCAACGACCGTTTCGCTCACCACATCCTCAACGATGCTTGGTATTGCATTCGCGAGTGTAATACTGGTATCGCTAACTTGGACTTGCTTACCGATGCTACTGAAGAAGAGAAGAACGCCGTAGCTGGTCAGCTCTACTTCTTCCGTGCATGGTGGCATGCCGAGATGTTGTACTATATGGGCGGTCTTCCCTACATCGACCACCTGATTGGTAGCTCCGAGACTATGAACTTCCCGCGCCTCTCCGTTCAGGAGACCGCATTGAAGTGCGCAGAGGATTTTGGCAAGGCTGCCGAGCTCCTTCCTGACGACTGGAGCCGTACCGAAATTGGCTCTACCAACAACGAGTTGCGTATCACCAGGGCTACTGCAATGGCATATCAGGGCAAGCTCCTCCTCTGGGCTGCTTCTCCTCTTGCCGAGCACGGTGCACAGACTGGTGCTGCCGCCAATGGTCTTACCTACAAGTACAACACAGAGTACGCCAAGAAGTCTGCCGAGGTGCTTGGCGACTGTATCGACCTGCTCGAATCTGGCGCTACCCCGTACGAACTCGCATCGTATGATTACGCCGATCTCTACGAGCACACTCCGAACGCGTCCGCCACGAATATCTTCTACGAGATTTTCTGGACGCAGAATAAGAGCTGGCTCCACCCGGGTGGCAAGGAAGCTATGATGCGCGGCATCCGTGGCGGCATCAATGGCGCACGCTGGGGCGAGGCCACCAACTGGGGTCCCAACGTCAACAAGCTTTGCGACGGCGGTTTCTGTATTGCTCCTACAGCCAACTATGTACACTACGCTTACGGTATGGCTGACGGCACACACTTCGAGGACGCCCTCAAGGAAGATCCCGAGGTTAAGAAGTTCCCCTTCAAGAATCGTGACAAGCGATTCTACCACGACATCATCATCGACGGTTGCAAGTACATCAAGAGGGACCTCGATATGACTGGACCTGATTCTGTTTACAAAGACCTCGTTTACTGCACGCTCTACACTGACGGCCTTATGAGGGACAAGACCCAGGGCAGCCGCTCTGGCTATCTCTGCCAGAAGTTCTTCCCCCACACCTGCAACCACCTCGACGAAGCATACGGTTACGGTGTTGCCGGACAGAGCTACTTGCCGTGGATGCGTATGGCTGAGGTTTACTTGATGTATGCCGAGGCTCTCGCCGCCACCGATGGTCCTAACGCTACGGCAGGCGCCACCAACCTTACCGCTGTTGATGCCATCAACGTACTCCGCGACCGTGTAGGTACTGCACACGTACTTCCCAGGTATATGACCGACAACAATACCTTCATGGAGGAGGTTCGTCGTGAGCGTGCCTGCGAGCTCGCTTTCGAGATGAGGCGTATGCCCGACCTTATGCGTTGGCTGCTCATCACCGAGAAGCCTTACACTGTCAAGACTTCTGTTGAGTTCTCTCGCAAGAATGACGAAGAGTGGTACAAGACCAACAGCCCGTATGACGCAGAGGTTGTCAACTTCCACGAGGAGCCGATACTCGAGCGTGCCTACACCGCTAAGCACTACTTCTGGCCATGGCAGGACAAGGACGTATATATTTACTCTGACTTCCCGCAGAATCCTGGTTGGTAGTCCCAAATTTACTATTTTTCAATATTGAACATTAACATGAAAAGCAATAAATTTTTATCACTAATTGCTGCCCTTTGCGTTGTTTCAGGCGCAAATGCGCAGGAGCAGGATGTTGCTGATTCGACTTCCAATCCTTGGGACAAGAACGTTCACTTGTTTTTCCAGGACAGGAATTACTATGAAATTCTTGGCGGAGCATCAGTAATAGATATGAAGGAGATTACCGAAAAGAACTATTCTACATACGCTCTTGACAACCTTCAGGCGTATGTTGGAGGGTTCAACGGCAATTCTCTCTGGGGTATCAACGAGCCTCTCTATATCGTTGACGGCTATCCCCGTGCAGCCAACAACCTCCGTCCTGAGGAGATCGAGCAGATCACCGTCCTCAAGGGTGCACAGGCTCTTGCAATCTATGGCAGCCGTGGCGCCAACGGCGTGATCCTCATCACCACCAAGCGTGGTCAGAATCATCCCATCAAGATTTCTGTCCGTGCCAATTCTGGTTTTGATGTTGCCAAGTCTTACACCGACTACCTCAATTCAGCCGAGTATATGACCTGGTACAACAAGGCTCTCGACAACGACGGCAAGAAGGCTAAGTACACCGAGGAGGAGATTGCCGCTACAGCAGCCGGCACTAATCCGTACCTCTACCCCGATGTTGATTTCTACGACAGCAAGTATATCCGCAAGTGGAAAAATACTTCCAACATCAATGCAGAGATTGAGGGTGGTAACGATTTCGCCACTTTCTACACCAACATCTTCTTCAATCACAATACCGACTACTACAAGATTGGTGATGCTGCTGACAATGGCAACAGCACCCTCGCCATCCGTGGTAATGTGGATATGAAGTTCAACGACCGCATCACCGCCCAGGTGGACACATACACCAACATGTACAATGTGGACGGTGTGCGCGACTTCAACTACTGGAGCTCTGCTGGTTCATTGCGTCCCAACAGAATCAATCCCTTCGTTCCTATCGACATGATTGATCCCGAAGCCACCGAGGCACTCGAACTCGTTAAGAAGTCTAACAACATCATCGATGGCAAGTACTTCCTCAACGCTACCCAGCAGGACAAGACCAACGTCTTTGCGAACGCTTACGCCGCCGGTACTACAAGAAGCACCAACCGCGACTTTCAGTTCAATACAAAGATCAACTTCGACCTCGGCAACTTGGTGGAGGGTCTCGCATTCCACACTCAGTTCGGTATGCAGTTTGAGACTTACTACGGCACCAGCTTCACCAACAGCTACGCCACCTACATCCCGACATGGGAGGATAAGGGCAACGGCATGGTGATTACCAAACTCAAGCAGTCGGATACCAAGGACCAGGTGACTGGTAAGCAGAATATCGACGGTTCTTCCAACAACAGGACATTTGCAGCCAGCACGTACTTCGACTACAAGCGCAGCTTCGGCAAGCACAATGTATCTGCTATTGCTTCCGTCAATGGTTATCAGATTGTAAGGGCTGGTACTTACCACAGGACATCCAACACCAATGCTGGTTTCAGCGCATCTTACAACTATGATCAGCGTTACTACGTGGATGCTACCGGTAGCGTTGCTTACTCTGCCAAGCTCGCAGAAGGCAACAGGGCTCACCTTTCCAAGTCTGTTTCTGCAGGCTGGAATATCAAGAAAGAGAGCTTCTTCAATTGCGACTTCTTCAACGCACTCACCGTTAGTGCATCGTTCTCGGACATCAACGAAGATATCGACATCACCCAGGGCAAGTACGACGGTTACTACCTCTACCAGGGTGTTTGGGTAAATACTGACTACGGCTACGGCTGGGGTGGCGACGCCGCCAAGTTTACCTACGCTTCGCAGGGTGCTAATCCCGACCTCGACTTCGTTCACAGGAAGGAGATGTCTGCTACAGTGAAGGCTGTCATGCTCGACAATAGCCTCGCAGTAGAAGCTTCTATCTGGAAGACCAAGAAGGAAGGTTTGATCGACAAGCCTACCGACTTCTATCCTTCTTATATGTCCACGTACTATCCCAACTCCACTTTTGCTTCTTACGTCAATTACAACGACAACGGATACAAGGGTTACGACTTCTCTGTCAACTACCGCAAGGCTTTTGGCGAGGTGAAGATGCAGCTTGGTGTTAATGGTACGTACTACGAGACCGAAGCCCTCAAGCGCGACGACTCTTCTGTTGACGAAAACGAGCCGTGGAGGAAAAACACTGGCAAATACCTTGACGCTGTATGGGGTTATAAGTGCCTTGGCTACTTCACAAGCGACGATGATGTCAAGAATTCTCCCGACCAGACCTCCCTTGGTGGTGGTACTCCCAAGGCTGGTGACCTTAAGTATGCCGACCTCAACGGCGACGGTAAGATCGACGTGCATGACCAGAAGCAGCTTGGTCGTGGCGGCTGGTATGGTGCTCCTTACACTCTCGGCATCAACTTCACCGCTTCTTACAAGGACTTCACCCTCTTCGTTCTCGCAACTGGTGGTTTCGGAGCTACTGGTGTTAAGAACAACGAATATTACTGGGTGAACGGCGAAGACAAGTACACCACCGCTGTTTACGATACTTGGACAAAGGACAATCCCTATGCTAAGTACCCGCGTCTTACCACCGGCAATGGACAGAACAACTACCAGACCTCTGACTTCTGGACATTCAAGGCCAACAGGTTCGACATCTCCAAGGTTCAGCTCACATACAACTTCCCCGCTTCCATGTTTGAGAACAATCGCATTCTCCACGGATGCCAGGTATATGTGTCTGGTTCAAGCCTCTTTACATTTGGTAAGGAACGTGAGCACTACGAGCTCAGCATTGGCAGCGCACCTCAGACTCGTTTCTACAACTTAGGTGTTAAGCTTTCTTTCTAACAACAATTTTTTGACTTAAAAAAAATGAAGAAACATATTTATATTGCTTCTCTTCTGGCTCTCGGAGTTTCTCTCAACTCTTGTGACGACTTGTTTGAGCCTGCATTGGAGAATACCCAGTCTATCGAGCAGTTTGAGGGCGCTCCTCTTTCTGCCCATGGCATTCTTCTCACGTCTTATGCCAAGCTGGGATTCCCTTCATTGCCAGAGTCAGATTATGCCACAGACGACTGTGTAACCAACGACCTCGCGAGCAATTGGAGCAAGATAGCTACCGGCGCTTGGTCGGCTGACAACAACCCGACCTCCCGTTGGTCCGACTACTACTACGCAATCCAGAACCTCAACCTCTTCCTTGAGCATGTCGGCGATTTCAAGTGGTACGAGGATCCTGTCAAGCAGGCTCTTCAGATCGACCACTTCCAGGGTGAGGCATACGCCCTCAGGGGTATTTTCATGTACTACCTGCTGCAGGCTCATGCCGGTTATGTAGGTGGCAACCTCTCCGGTGTGCTCATCCATACCGAATCAGAGAGTGGTTCCAGCGACTTCAATCAGGCACGTTCTTCCTACAAGGAGTGCTATGATGCCATGCTCGCTGACTTCGACCAGGCGCTCCTTCGCCTTCCCGACCAGTACTTGGATGAGTGGACAGATGCCACCATCCCCCAGCGTCTTAAGGAAATGGGTGCCAATGGCGGTTCCATGGCTCGTATCAACGGCGCACAGTACTGCACAGGTAAGCTCGATGGCCGTATCACAAAGGCATTCAGGGCTCTCGCAGCTCTTACAGCCGCCAGCGACGCTTTCAAGTCAGAATCTTGGGAGAATGCCGCCAACTACGCCCTCGAGATTGTAAATAAGATGGGTGGCGTAAGCGGTATCAATTCGCACAGCATCGATTGGTTCTCTGATAGGGATTACGTTACCAACTTGCCTAACAATGTTGTTCCTGACTTCACCATTTGGTGGGTGGGCAAGACCGAGACCAAGGATTGGGAGGCTGACAACTTCCCGGAGTCCATGAATGGCAAGGGTCGTACAAATCCTTCCCAGAATCTCGTGGACGCATTCCCGATGGCCAACGGCTATCCTATCACTGATAGCAAGTCTGGCTACAATCCCAAAGATCCTTACAAGAATCGCGACCCGCGCCTCGACCTCTACATCCTCCGCAATGGTGGACAGTTTGGCACCAATGCTACCATCACCACCGCTGAGTACGCCACCAACAAGGACGGTATCGACAAGGATCCGCAGGTTTCTACACGTACCGGCTACTACATGAAGAAGTTCCTGGTTCCCACTGTTAACGCATCTTCTACGGCTGAGAAGAAGGAGTACCACATCCAGACACGTATTCGTTCTTTGGAGATTTACCTTGCATACGCTGAGGCTGCCAACGAGGCTTGGGGTCCCACATCTGGCTCTCCCTCTGCCTACGAGATTATCAAGCAAATCCGCAAGGTCTCTGGCATCGACGATGCTGATCCATACCTCGAGTCCATCAAGAGCGATCAGTCCAAGATGCGCGAGATGATTCGCAACGAGCGTCGTATCTGCCTCTGTTTCGAGAACAAGCGCTTCTGGGACCTCCGCCGCTGGAAGGCCAATCTCAACGAGCCTGTCAAGGGCATGAGGATTACTGGTACTGCTGCCAATCCTGTATATGAGGTAATTGAAGTCGAGTCCCGCAATTACCAGGATTACATGTACTATGGTCCTCTTCCCATTTCTGATGTTAACAAGTTCTCTAACCTCAATCAGAACGATGGTTGGAACTAACACACTTTAGTAACATTAATTGTTTTTTAGTAAATTATGAAAATTACAAATAGATTAATGTCTCTCTCTCTTGCAGCTGCTGCCTTAATGGCAGTCAGCTCCTGCAAGAATGGTGACATTTCATTTCCTGATTACGATACTTATACCGTGTATTTTGGAAATCAGACACCTGTAAGGACCATTGTCTTGGGTGAGGACAACAGCGATGCTGACCTTACATACGACAATAACCACATGTGCAGGATTGGCGCCACCTTCGGTGGTTCTTACAGTGGACAGAAGATCTCTGTGAATGTTGAGGTTGACAATTCTCTTTGCAACAACATCTACCTTGACGAGGCTTGCACAGTTCCTGTTAAGCCTTTGCCTGCCGACTACTACGAACTCACCAGCACCACTATGAATTACGGTGGCAATTTCGACGGTTACATCGACGTAAAGCTTACCGACAAGTTTTTCGCCGATGAGAATACTGCGGCAGTTCTCGACGAGACTGGCACTATGGTGTACCCCAACGGTATCTACGTCATCCCTGTAAAGATGGTTTCGCAGACTGGTGCTGACGCCATCCTCACGGGTACTTACGACACCGAAGCTTACCCCAATGGCGCTCCTGCCCGTACTTTGGGCTCTGCTTGGAGCGTTTTGCCCAAGGACTACACCCTCTACGCCGTCAACTACATCTGCGAGTACTCCGGTTTCTGGTTGCGCAGCGGTTCTGACGTCGTTAACGGCAAGGCCAACACTTCCCGCCAGGTGGAAAACAAGTACACCATCGACGACGAAGTTGTATATCTCGCCACCAAGGGTCTTTCCAAGGTAAGCTATACAGCTCAAATCAAGGATGACGAAGGCAATGCTGTTGCTTCGCCCGTTGTTGTCGTTGATTTTGCCAATGGCTCTGTTTCCGCTCCCGCTGGAGCTGACTACACCATCAGCGGTGGCAAGGCTACTTTCACTCAGGATGGCGCAGGCAAGTACTGGGGTGACAAGGATCGTGATCTTATCAACGTAGAGTTTACATACACTCAAGGCGCTAATACTTGCAAAGTTACTGACAAACTTGTTGCACAGCGTCGTGGCGTGAAGTTCAATCAGTTCAGCTACAACTACAAAGAGTAGTTAAACCAAGCTGATGGACTCCAAAAAATCCACATTTGAAATCAAACAGTATAATTAAATTTTGGTTTAGTTTTGGGGGCTGTGTCGTCGAGAAAAGTTTTTTTTCCAGACTCCAGCTCCCTTTTTTTTAATTTTTTTTGGATATGATATGAAAACATTTTGGTTTTGTATTTCGTAAAAATAATAATGTTTGTAACAAAAATTTAATCACATTCTGCTTATGAAACATAAATTCAAATATTTGACATTGGGCTTGATTCTGTCGCTCGGTGCGGGATTTGCCTCCTGCGGTTCCGATGACGATGAAGTCGTTGATCCATACGCCTCCATCTACGACAAGGACAAGGACAAAGATAAGGAGGCGGAGGAGACCGACCCCGAAAAACAAAAAGCTGCCGAAGAGGCCGCCGCCAAGGAAGCTGAGAAAAAACGCCAGCAGGAATTGGAGAAGGAAAAGAAACGCAAGGCGGATTCCACCGCAGAGGCGGATGCCGACACTCTGAAGCTCGAGTCTGTGGTGCGCAGGAGCAAGATTGTGGGCGAATTGCATGTGGAGGGACGCTACCTCAAGGACGAGCAGGGCAATATCGTCAATCTCCACGGCATAGCGCAGACCTACAGCCCGTGGTTCAACCGCGTCAACGACCAGTACCTCTGGAACAATTACGACGTGGAGGGCTGCCTGAAGGTCAATCAAAGCAAACTCCAGAAAATCTACGACCACGGCTGGGCTATCGACTTTGTGCGTCTGCACATGGACCCGCACTGGACCAAGGTTAATGCGCCCTGGGGCTCGGGCGAAAACGAGTCGCACCTCTATTACAGCGAGGAAAATTTCAAGAAATACCTCGACGAGGTGTTTGTGCCGATGGCTGAGTTCATGCAGAACCTTGGCATGCGTGTCTTGATGCGTCCTCCGGGAGTATGCCCCGAGGTAATCGCACTCCACGACTCTTACTATGATTATATGCTCAATGTATGGACCATCGTGGCAAATCATCCGAAGCTCAAAAACAATCCCATGGTGATGTTTGAGCTTGCCAACGAGCCTGTCAAATTCCGTGCGTCGGACGGCAGGGAAGGTTCTTCGGGCGGCTCGATTGACAAGGAGTTGAGCCAATTCTTCCAGGACATTGTGGATGCCATCCGCGCCGAGGGCTGCAACAACATCCTCTGGGTGCCCGGCACAAGCTGGCAGCAGGATTACCACTCATACCAGAAGTACCCCATCGAGGGCGACAACATCGGCTATGCAGTGCACTGCTATCCGGGTTGGTACGGCAGCGATTGTTACCAGCAGACCGGCGAGATTGCGCCCGATATGTGGCGTGGTTCGGCAGGTGGCTACAAGGGCTTCAAGAAGGATTGGGACAATTCCATCACCAACGTCGTAGCCGACAAGAATCCTATCATCGTGACGGAGATGGACTGGTGCTCGCAGAAGTTCAAAGGTCGCACCTGGGGTAGCTCCATCACTGGTACGGCTGGCGGCAAGGGCTTTGGCGCCAACTTCAAGCGCATCATGGACGAGACCGGCAATGTCAGCTGGCTGACATTCGTATGGGATCACGACCTCTCCAACTACGACCCGACTCGCAAGCCGAGTGTCAACAATTTCCTTTACGACCCCGAATCTGGCGTTATGCCGGTGTACAGGTGGTTCTATAAGTATTGGGAGGACGCAGAGTAACAGCGCTTTATTAGTTTAAACGATAATGACGGCGTATGAAACTTTTTTGAGTTTTGTACGCCGTTTTTTGCATCTTTTTTTGTAATTTTGCACTATGAATAAAATCAATGCAATAATATTGTCGCTGTTTGCTGCCGTGATATACGTCTGCTACGGGGTGGTGCATCCCGAATGGTTCAATTATCACGAACAGTACCAGCTCTTTATGTTCGGGTGGGATTACCTGTCCGAGCGTTTGTCGTATGCATCGGGCTTGACGGTCTATGTGTCGGAATTTTTGGTGCAATTTTATATGTTTCCGTATGTGGGCGCGGCTATCTGGGCGGGGCTTCTCGTGCTGATTGGCTGGCTCGTGTGGCGTGTGGCAAGGTTTTTCGGTGCCGACAATTCTCATCTGCCGCTGTCATTATTGCCCTCGGTGCTGTTGGCGGTGTATTGCGGCGACCAGTATGTGATGATGGCGTTGCCTGTGGCTGTCGCGTCGGCATTGGCGTTGACATTGCTGTATGACAAAATATCTGACGGCAGGCGCGGCTATTGGCAATTATTGATGCTACCCCTCGTATATTGGGTGATTGGGTACGGAGTATGGATTTATGCTGCAATATGCATCGCCATCGACCGCCGCAAATTTGGCTACGACTTTGTGAAAACGCTCGCCTTTGTCGGTGGCTACGTGCTTGAATTGCTGGCTGTAATCATAATTGTAGGCTATACCGTGATGCGCCAGTATCCTTTCATCGACATTATTTGTGGTGTCAATTATTACCGTGAACGCCTCGTAGTACCTTTTATGCAGCATATTGTGGCGTTGAGTGCAATTGTTACCCCGATGGTGGTCGGCTGTCTGCGCAGCTCTGGCAGGACGGTCAATATCATAGAGGGTGGGGTAGTGGTGTTGGCTTTCCCATTGCTGATGCCCATCTCACACGACAAAAATATTTATTCCCTGCTCAAAATCGACTACCTTGTGCGTATTCAGGAGTGGGACGCCGTCATTAAGTTTTGTGAAAAAAATCCTCCAATCGACGATATGGCTTGCACGGGGCTCAACCTTGCCCTCGCTATGAAGGGTCAGCTGCCCGAGAGGATGTTTGAATTTCCACAGTACGGACAGAACGGATTGATTTCGATGTTTGCGCGTGACATGGTGTCGTGCGGCATCACCGCCGAGGCGTGCTATTACCTCGGGCTTATAAATTCTGCGCTTAGGTACAATTACGATACTCAGGCGGCTATCATCAATTGCAATATGAGCGGACGTTTTACGCGGAGGATTGCCGAGGCGTATATGCTCGACGGCAATTACGAACTCGCCCGCAAGTACGCCGACATGCTGAGGAAGACCTTGTATTACAGCTCGTGGGCGGGCAAGTTGCTGGAATGTTGCGACGACCCTTCGCTCATCACCCAAAACAAGCGTCGTGCCCGGATTCTGCGTTTCAGGTTGCCGAAGGACCAATTGTTTATGCTCATCGACATGGACGAAATGTTGACCAACCTTTACAAGCATTGCCCTGAAAATGTGATTGCGTTGCAGTATTCGTTGGCTTGCAGCATGTTGAATGTCAAGATGCAGAATTTTGTGATGTCGATGTCGCAGGTGAAGAAAGACGAGCGTGTCCCCAAGGCGTACCAGGAGGCGTTGGCGTTTGTCTATTTGCAAAATACCGGCACATTGCAGAATATGCCCGATTACATTTCCAAAGAGGTCAAGGACAATTTGGAGGTGTTTAATCGGCTGATGAATACCAATCCCAACAATCCCGACCTTCACAAATCACCCCTCTTGCAGACCTTCTGGCATTACGTCGTGTTTGGAAGGGGAGAGCAGAGATGCCAAACCCCGTAGGGGATATATCAAAGCCGTGGGTGAGAACTTACGGTAACATTAATTTTAAAGTTGAATGATGAAAAACAGCCTCATAAAAATATTGTCATTTGCATTTTGCATTTTGATGTTCTCGTGTTCGCAACAGCCTGTCAATGTGCAGGATACCGACGCATTGCCGCCGATATTCCCTGATTATGTAGGCGTTACGATACCAGCCGGCATCGCCCCGCTCAATTTCAATGTGGACGGTGCGGAGTACGTGTGCGTGGTTGCAAAGGGCAGCCTCGGCGGCGAATTGAAGGCGTCGGGCGAGTGGGCTGATTTTGACATCGACGATTGGCATGCCCTCACGCGTCAGAATGTTGGCGGCACGATTACTGTGAGCGTCACCGCCAAGACCGACGGCGGCAAGTGGATTGGCTACAAGGATTTTGAGATTTTTGTCAGCTCCGACCCTCTCGACGAATATGGCGTCACCTACCGCAAGATTGCTCCCGGCTACGAAACTTTCAGTAACATAGGCATTTATCAGCGCGACATCCATACTTTTGACGAGGATGCCATCGTGAGCCACACCGCATTACAGGGCGAGTGTATGAACTGCCACGTCGCCAACCGTTGCGACCCGCACCGTTTCCAATTGCACATTCGCGGACAACACGCCGCCACGCTCGTCCAGACAGACGGCAAGCGAAAATTGTTGCAGACCAAGACCGACTCCACAATCGCCAACTGCATGTACGCCTACTGGCATCCGTCGGGCAGGTATTGCGCCTACTCGCTCAACCTCATCAACCAGTGTTTTTGGGAGGATACCACGAGGTACATCGAGGTTTTTGACCTTGCCTCCGACGCCCTTGTGTTGGATATGGAGAAGGACGAGATTATCCTCTCGCCGCTCCTTAAGACCAAGGATTTCGAGTCGTATCCGGCGTTTTCGGCTGACGGCAAGACCATCTACTACTGCACGTCGAGGCCGTTGCGCAGTGAGGCTGACCTTGTAAATATGCAATACAACCTTTGCGCCATCTCCTTTGACGAGGCCACGGGGCGCATCGGCGACTATGCCGACACCATCATCCACGCCTCCAAGATTGGCAAGAGCATCACGCACCCGCGCCCGAGTTACGACGGCAAGTACATCATGTACTCGATGGCTGATTATTCTGTATTCCCGATTCACCATCCCGAGGCTGACTTGTACCTCTATGACATCGCTACGGGCGAGAGTCGTGCGCTTGACGTCGCCAATTCCAACAGGGCTGAGTCGTTCCACAATTGGTCGCCTAATTCGCGTTGGTTTTTGTTTTGCAGCCGCAGGTACAATAACCAAAACAATCTCCTCTACATCTCGCATTTTGGCGCAGACGGCAAGGAGGGCAAGCCTTTCTTGCTGCCGCAGCGCAATCCCCGCGAGTATTATCACAAGCTTATCCATTCTTACAACGTGCCCGATTTCACCACCGAGAAGGTGGATCTCGACATCCGCGCTTTTGCCGACGAGATCTACAATAGCGACCGCATCCAAGTCGGTGTTCGCCGTTAGGCTTAGTATGCCAAATCTTTTTTATTAATTTAAACTAATTGTTAAGTCTTCCGCCGTTTCTTTTGCATTTGTTTAACTTTATCATAAATAACAATTAATTGCCGTTAGTATTTGATTTTTAGGGGTTTGAGGTTTCGTATGTAACATTTTTGAAATTTAATGTTCGTTTTTTGATATAATTTGATACCGATTTCTAAAAAAAATGTTTCATGTACAAACGTTAATATTTGGTAAAATAATGAATTTTTAATTAATTTGCGTTGCAGTTTCCCGCTTGGGGGACACCATACTGGAATCCAAACCAAAAAACGATAATAGATTATGAGAAGACAACTGAAAAAGCGCAAGCCGCCTGCGCTCCAAGCCTGAGGTTAACACCCAAGGCATGCGGCAACACTAATCTACATGCTTACTTACTAACAAACAATTCAACTATTATTATTTCTTCAAACAAAATTTATAATGAAACAATCAATGAATTTTAGGAGGTTTGTTCTTCTTCTGTTCCTGATGACGTTTTCGCTGGACCTGCTTGCGCAGGTGATAGTGAGCGGCGTCGTTTCGGACGAGGACGGCAACACGCTTCCTGGTGTAAATGTGTTTGAAAAGGGTACTACCAACGGTACTATCACCGACATAGATGGTAGGTACCGTCTGAGTGTGCAGAACGGTGCTAAGGTGACATTCA
>JAEEGK010015251.1_pt1 | contig 17063 bp, 14 predicted proteins | sample 8958771 | NCBI WGS metagenome assembly JAEEGK01 (sample SAMN16246547, study PRJNA631951) | gut metagenome | biome: gut microbiome; feature: rumen; material: SC-attached | host: Bos | place: Iran: Karaj | collected 2018-10 | reverse complement strand
CAAGTGCGGTACGCGACGACATGCCTATGATTATTGAGCATCTTACTACGGATGAAGAGTATATTGATAGTATTACAAAGGTTCTGTCATTGCGAGCGTAGCGAAGCAATCCACGTACATGATTAGATTATTCTACCGGATAACAATCATACCCTGCGCTGCGTAACTTGTCGGCAGTTGTATTTGTTCCGTCATCCTTTACAAGCACAATGTAATAGGTAGTGCCGCTGGCGCGAACTTCGCTTGTTACGTAGGCATCAAAGCCTTTTTTCTGAACCTCTTCGCAAAGGAGTTTGGCGTTTGATTCTGTTTTGAAAAGTCCCAGCTGCCACTTTGTATTTTTTGTGGCAGGAGCCGGAGTAACGCTTTCGCTGGCAACAGTACTTACATCACTAAAGGTTCCTGTTCCCTGTTCGGCAACTCCGCTCTTTGGTACAAAAAACCAGAACGGTGTCGGCAATAACTGAACATCACCCTTTACAATTGCAGCCTCTGTAGAAGAAGGATAATTTTTGGTTATCTGATTTGCCCAGGATGTATCTCCGGTTACATACCAGAGAGTCAGAAGAATGACAGGATGAACAGACTTCATTGATTCAACCTTAAGGTAAGCCTTGAGCAGTTCAAGCGGTTCATTCAAATCATCAACATTTTCTGCACGGCAGAGAGCACTCCACTGGGCATATAGTTTTACATAAGAAAGAATCTGAGAATCCTTGGAATTTCTTACAGAAGAATTAAGATAGCTGTCTGCAGTTGGCCAGTCACCGCAGCAAAGGGCACAGCGCACGGCATCAAGTACAAGCTGTTCGTTGGTTTTCTTTGGCATGCCCTCTGCGTCTCCTGCAGAAATACCGGCAGCGGCTGCGTAGTTTTTCTGGGCATCACCATAAAGCGACATCTGCTCCTGAAGCGAAGCAAGAAAAACATAAGCGGCACGTTTTTCGGAAGCAACTGTAAGCTTGGTAATCTGACCCTTTACATACGAAATTGACTCATCAACATTTGCCTTTTTAGCGGCTTCTGCTGCAATATCCTTTGCCTTTGGCTCGGCAAACAAAACTGTGGCGGTAAAAAAAACTGATAATATAACTAAAATTTTTCTATTCATGAATTCTATCTTCTATGTTCACTTTATCGGCCGGTTTTGGCTGTGACTCAACAGAAGATTTTTCATAAGCTTTTGATTCCTTCTTTTTCATTTTTTCTTCCTGCTTCTGAATTTTATTATCAAGCTTTTCCTGCTTTTTCTTTTCTTTAAGGCCAAGGTTTCTGGCATCGGCAACTTCGTTTTCGTGAGAAAGGCGGACAAGCTTTGCAACAAGATAGCACAAAAGTGAAAAAATAATTCCGGCGGCAAAGGCAATAAAAATTACAACAACCACAGACTTATCGGTATAGGTTTTAAAAAGCCAGAGGGTGCAGACGTTTGTAAGATTCTTGCCAATAAAAAAGGCAAGGAAGATAAGAATAAGTAAGATTATTATTAATGCTGCTATCATATTGTGTCTCCTTTCGTCATTGCGAGGAGCATAGCGACGTGGCAATCCATATTTGACAATGCCTTTTAGTATGTGGATTGCCACGCTGCGCTCGCAATGACGTGGTTTTTAAACCAGTTCCCCTTTAAATGTGTTCCCGTTTAACTGATTTATTTTAACATTTACAAACGAACCTATCAACTTGCGGTCGGCTTTAAAGGCAACTTTTTCGTGCTGTTCGGTCTGGCCTAAAAGTTCATCGGCACTGTCGCGGCTTACTCCTTCTGCAAGGACAAGGGTTGTTGTTCCAACACGTTCACTCATTCGTTCCTGTGTGTGCTCTAGCTGAAGGTCTATTACACGCTGGAGGCGCTCCTTGCGGACCTCTTCAGGAAGCTGTTCCATTTTTGCAGCAGGAGTTCCTTCTCGCGGATTATAATAATACATCATTGCGCTTTCGTATTTTACCTGCTTCATAAGGTCCAGAGTCTGCTGGACATCTTCTTCTGTTTCGCCAGGGAAACCCATCATAATATCTGTAGTAAGAGAAACCTCGGGAATCTTTGCTTTGATTTTTGCAACAAGTTCAAGATACTGCTCGCGTGTGTATCGGCGGTTCATTGCCTTTAAGACTGCTGTGGAACCATTCTGTACCGGAAGATGAATATGACGGCAGATAAGAGGCTCGGCGGCAATTACATCAATTACATCGTCTGTAAAATCTTTTGGATGCGAAGACATAAAGCGAACCCAGCGGATTGTAGATTCAGTTTTACGAAGATGGTCTGCAATGATACGCAGGAGACCCGCAAAGTTTACGTTCTGACCTGCAGCATCAACACCGTTATAGCTGTTTACATTCTGACCAATAAGTGTGATTTCGCAAACTTTCAATTTCTTAAGGATATCAAGCTCTTCAAGAATCTGCTCAACGGGACGGCTGATTTCGCGACCACGAACATACGGAACAATACAGTAAGTACAAAAGTTATTGCACCCATGCATGATTGGAACAAATGTAGAAAATGCTCCAGGCTCTGCAGAAACAGGCGCAAAGTGATAAGGCTCAGAATTATCAGGAACTGCAGGTGCAGCGTGTTTTTCTTCGATTGAATCTATGATTTCGCCAAAGTGATGTTTTGCAAAAGTTCCAACAACAAAATCTACAAAAGGCCAGCGCTCCTTAAAGGTTGGCAAAAGTCGTTCTGCCATACAGCCTGTAACAACTACGGTAAGTGGCTTAGCCCCGTCCTTTACATAATCCATTGCTTCTTCTAAAAATTTTGTTTTGGCACCGGTCTTTTTTTCGCGCACAGCCTTGAGTCCGTTTATCCAGCCAAGGCGGCCTTCTATTCTATCTTCTGCAGTTTTGCGGATTGAGCAGGTATTTATTACAATTAAATCTGTAGTCTGAGCAGACAAAGCTTTGGTCCAGCCGCGTGCAATCAAAAGCTGCTCCATAGAAGCCGATTCTGCAATATTCATTTCGCAGCCATAGGTTTCAAAATAATAAGTCATGCATTGATTATACAAAGAAAAAAAACAGGGGTCTATAGGCATGGTTCCGAATATAGAACTACCTTACTAAGTTTGATATACTTAAAAAGAGAGGAGAGCCGATGAAAAAATTATTATTTTCTCTGTTTTTTTTGTTTTCAATTTTCTGTTTAAATGCAGGTGTAAAAATAACAACGGGTGAATATGTTTGTGATGAAACAGATATAGAAAAAGGTGCTATACAAAAACTGACTGTTACACGCGAATACCGTTCAGCTACTCCTGTTGTCGGCAGCTTTGGAATTGGCTGGTCCACAAATCTTGATGAAAGAATTATCATATGTGTTTCTCCACCTTCAGAAGAACTATATGATATACTGGTTCGAATTGTTGATATGCGTCAAAGTATAGTTTCTCAATATGAAGAATCAATTAAAGAAAGTTATGAGGTGGATGATCCCTATAAGGTAGTTGAAGAATTAAAAGACAGACAGGAAAGAGTTGTTTCTATTAAAAATGAACTTATAGGACTAAAAGACGAACTGCTTGGAATGCAAGGTTTTATGCCTGCCGGAAGCGAAGATGAACGATTGATTACAGAAAATATAGAATCGTGTGATAAGGGAATAGAAGATGCAGATAAAAAGTTTGAAGAGCTTGATGAGTCTATAAAAGAAGCACAAGAAGTACTTGGAAAACTTGAGGGAGTAAAAAAACAATTAGATGAAGATACTAACAAGAAAATAAAAATGGAGGAAGAAATAACAATATCAAATATCAGAAAAGAGCGAAATAAAAAGGCTATGTTTAAAGGTATGGAGTCCTGGTATGAAGAGACAGGAATTGAAACAATTCAATATATAGATGACCAAGGATATCCTAACCTTATGTATGAAAGTAAGAAATATAAAGATGCCTGGGAGCCTGAGTCCGGAGAGTATCTTTGCTATTATAGAAACGGCAACTATTTTATTGAAGATACTTCGGGTCAGACTAAGGTTTTTGATTTTTATGGATTCCTTGTAAAGATAATAGATAGATATGGTAATCAGATAAACATTATTCGAGATGAGGATGAAAAGATAAGCAGCATAAAATCATCGTTTGGAGAAAGCTTTACGGTCGAATATGAAAACTCATTTATTAAATCAATTACAAATGATCGTGATCCTTCCGAAAAATGTCTTTACTTTTATGATGGCGAAAGAATGACCGGCATTACAGATCCTGACGGCGATTTTGTTTCTTATGGTTACAATGAGTTTGGACTTTTAGATTCCATGAACAAAAATGATGGAAGCTGTTACAGGATTCTTTATGATGATAAGATATTAAAAGGAAGCATTGTTGCTACAGCTCTTGTTAATGAAGAGGGAAATGCACAAAGGTTTGAATTTAATTTTAAAGAAAGAATTACTGTTTTTATAGACAGAGACGGCAACCGCACAATTTATTACTATGATAAAAATCAAAGAACTACAAAAGAAGAATATGAATATGCTTCTGAAGACTATGTGCCTGTAAAAAATCAGAAGACAGGTAATAGCGCAGAAAATCCGCAATATGATTATGTTTATGATCAGGAAAATAATGTTCTGGAATTAAAGAATAAAGGCAAAACTGTTTATAAATATACATTTAATTCAAAAGGTCAGGTTATTTCTTTTTATGATTCTACAGAAGGAAAAGGTGTTACACATACTTATGAATATGACTCTTTTGGAAACAGAATAAAAGATTCTACAAGCAAAAAAAATGCAATTGTTATGGAATATGATGCACGTAACAGACTTGTACGAGTAAAACAGAATAAGAAAGTGATTTTAAACATTGCTTATGAAAATAATGGAAAAATAACACGAAGAACTTATTCAAACGGGCTTGTAATTGAAATAGAACAAAATGGCCGCAAAGATATAATCCGCATGACTGTAACAGATACTAAAACCGGTAAAAAGCTTCAGACCGAAGTTGAATACAATAGGCATCACATTCCGCTAAATGTATATAAGGGCGATGGTACAACAAGAAAGCTTGTAAAAACCTTTACCTACACAGATCAGGATTGGATGATTATGAGCGAAATTGACGGTGTTAAAAAGACTTATAAACCTTCAGAAAAAAAGCAGGCAGATTTTGAAGATTTGTGGGATATTCCTGATTTTAATGATTCAATTTACTTTGATTCAAAAGCAATGGATGAACTTAAGGCCAGCTTGTTTTAGTTTGAAGACTGATTGTATTTTTTTTCAAATCTGATTGTTTATAATTGTTTTTTACTATAATATATACTCCTATGAGTAACGAAAACAATAACGAAAAGAGAGATCCATTGCTCTGTCATTGGGCAGATCAGATGGCTAGTCAGATTATCCGCGAAAAGGGAGATCTGGATTCTTATACCTGTGCTTCGGGTATTACACCAAGCGGAACTGTTCATCTTGGAAACTTCCGCGAAATTATTACTGTAGATTTAGTAGTACGTGCCCTTCGCGATCGTGGAAAAAAGGTTCGCTTTATTTATTCATGGGACGACTACGATGTTTTCCGCAAGGTTCCTGCCAATATGCCGGACCCAGAGGTTTTGGAAAAATATCTTAGATATCCGATTACAGAAGTACCAGATACAACCGGCCGCAATGAAAATTATGCACGCCACCACGAAGTTGATATTGAAACACAGCTTCCACGCGTTGGAATTGCACCTGAGTTCCTTTATCAGGCAAGCCGCTACCGTGCAAACCGCTATGCAGAAGGTATGCGCAAGGCAATGCAGAACCGCGACGTTATTAAGGAATGTTTGAACGAATACCGAGATGACGCTCACAAAATGAAGCCGGAAGATGTTTACTGGCCTGTTTCTATTTTCTGCGGCAAGTGTAACAAAGATACAACAGAAATTACAGACTACGACGGCGAATACGGAATTACATACAAGTGTGAATGCGGCCACTCTGAAACTGCAGACATCCGCGTTTTCAAGGGTGCAAAGCTTGGCTGGCGTGTTGACTGGCCTATGCGCTGGAACGAAGAAAAAGTAGTATTTGAACCGGGTGGAAAAGATCATATCAGCCCGGGTGGAAGCTACGACACGGCAAAGCTTGTTTCTAAGAGAATCTACGGTTGGGACGCACCTGTTACAATGCGCTATGACTTTGTAAACTTGAAGGGTGTACCAGGAAAGATGTCTTCTTCAAAGGGAAAAGTTATTGCGCTCCCTGATGCTCTTGATGTTTACCAGGCAGAAGTACTCCGCTACCTTTTTGCAGGAACACGCCCAAATACAGAATTTGCAATCAGCTTTGATATGGACGTTCTTAAGGTTTACGAAGACTACGATAAGACAGAACGTATTGTTTACGGAATTGATAAGGCAAAGAGCGACGACCACTTTAATAAAGAAAAGCGAATTTACATGCTCAGCCAGATTGACGGAAAGATTCCTGAGGTTATGCCTTATCAGATTACAATCCGCCAGCTTACAACCCTGCTGCAGATTTACTCAGGCGACATTGACGCAGTAATCAAGGCTCTTGGTGACGTAAAACCTGAACAGGAAGAACGCCTCCGCCGCCGAATTGAATGTGCCTGGTTCTGGGTAAAGCATTCGGCCCCAGACTGCGCACCTGACTTCTGCTTTGAGCTGCGCAAGGATGGCAGCAAGGCAGACCTTAGCGGCGATATTTTGAAGGCTGTAATTCGTGTCCGTGATGAAGTTCTTCCAAAGCTGGATACCTTCCAGATGGACAAAGAATGCCAGCAGGCCATGTACGACATTGCAACAGAAATGGGCCTTGAATCAAAAGCCCTGTTCACAGCCCTTTACCAGGCACTTATTGCAAAAGAGCAGGGACCACGTTTGGGAAGCTTCTTCCGCATCATTGGTAAAGAGACACTTGGTAAGATTTTAAGCGTGTATTAGTAAGAGATTGTCGGGTCAAGCCCGACAATGACAAGAATTGTGTCATTCCCGGGCTTGACCCGGGAATCTCAAATTAGAAGAGGTTAACATGGATATAAAAGACCTGTGTCGTACCATCATTGCAACGGCATTAAATGATTTTATAAAAGAAAAAGACTCGTCGGCAGCCGCTGTTGACGCAGCCTCAATTGTTGTGCAGAACGCTCCAAACCCCGAAATGGGAGACCTTGGTGCGCCAATGTTTGCTTTTGCAAAGGCGCTTCGCATGGCACCACCTCAGATTGCAGCCGGAGTTGTGTCAAAAATCACAGACAAGTCAATCGGCGAATTTATTGCAGTTGGTCCTTATGTAAACGTTAAACTTAATAAAAGCGGTGCCGCAGCCCCAATCCTCAAGGCAATCAAAGCCCAGGGCGACAGCTACGGCTCCCTTAATTCAGACGGCAAAAAGCCACTCGAAGGCCGCCGTGTAATGATTGAATTTTCTTCTCCAAATACAAATAAGCCTCTTCACCTTGGACACGTACGCAACGACGCCCTTGGTGAATCTGTAAGCCGCATCCTTAAAGCAGCAGGCGCAGATGTTTACAAGGTGGACCTTATCAATAACCGCGGTGTTCACATCTGTAAGTCTATGCTCGCATACAAAATGTTCCATGAAGCAAACGGCGACACTCCGGAAAAACTTGGAATGAAAGGCGACCACTTTGTAGGTCAGTGCTACGTAGAGTTTGACAAATATCTCAAGGGAGAAAAAGACAAGCCAGAAACAGCTCACCCGGAAGCAGCCCAGGAAGCAGAAGACATGCTCATCAAATGGGAAGCCGGCGACAAGGAAGTTCACGCTCTCTGGGAAATGATGAACGGCTGGACCTTTGACGGAATGATGGCAACTTACAAGCGCACAGGAATCAGCTTTGACAAATACTACTTCGAAAGCGAAACCTACCTCAAGGGAAAGGATCAGATTCTTAAAGGCCTGGACAAAGGAGTATTCTTCAAGGCCCCTGACGGTTCTGTCCGCATAGACGTAACTGATGTAGTAGGCAAGGGCAAAGACGAAGACAACCACGAAAAAGTACTCCTCCGCAAGGACGGAACTTCTGTATATATCACACAGGACATTGGAACTGCTATCAGCCGCCACGACGACTGGGCTTTCAATCAGCTTGTATACGTCGTAGCAAGTGAACAGAACTATCACTTTAAGATCCTGTTCCACATTCTTAAGAAACTTGGCTTTGACTGGGCAGACAGACTTTATCACCTGAGCTACGGTCTTGTAAACTTACCAAGCGGACGTATGAAGAGCCGCGAAGGAACTGTAGTAGATGCAGACGACCTTATAGATTCACTCCATGCAGACGCACTTGCTGCAATTAAAGAACGTGGCCGCGACGAAGAAGTAGGAGATGCAGACGAGGTTGCAGAAAAGGTTGCTCTTGGAGCCCTTCATTACTACATGCTGCAGGCAACTCCAATTAAAGACATGCTCTTTAATCCTGAAGAATCACTCAGCTTTAACGGAAACACAGGTCCATACCTTCAGTATATGGGCGCACGTATAAATTCAATTCTGGCAAAGGCCGCTGAAGCAGGTATCACACCGGACGAATCTGACGAGGCAGTAGCCTTGCTCACAAGCGAAGACGAATGGGCACTCATCAAGCAGCTCGGAGATTTCCCTAATGCAATTGAAAAGTCAGCAGAAAACTTAGACCCAAGTACAATTGCAGCTTATGTTTACGACACAGCAAAATTGTTCAGTAAGTTCTATCAGACATGCTCAATCGTAAATGCAGAAAACAAGCAGCTGGCAGGCGCACGTCTCTACTTGGCATCCTGTACACTTCAGGTAATCAAAAACGCAATGAAGCTTGTGCTTGTTCCATACTTGGAAAGAATGTAATTCTTCTAGACAAATATTCCTTTTAGACCGATAATATGGTAAAGGAATTTGTCTTTAATGAAGTTACGAAATAAATTTCTCTTAATTACTTTTTTCTCTGTAATTCAAGTTGCAGTACTCTCGACCTTGTCACTTGCAGGTTTTAAATCTATTCAGCACTATAAAGATTACCAGCTTGTTCAGTCACAAACTCAAAAGCAATTGAGCGAGATGATTAATTATCTTGACGGCATGGAAAACTGGGGCTTTGACCAGAAAACTGCCTGGCTGGAATGGCATAACATGTCAATTTCGCTGAATAAAAATATTGATATTTATTTAAATGATTCTTCCATAAAGCATTTTCCTGCTGAATATCTGCAGAATATTAATCAGGCAAAAAATCTTTTTAATTCTTTTATAAACGGATTCGGGAATCTTGAAGCAAAACTTGTAGATATGGAAGCTTTAACTTTAGATACCAATGCCTATATGCAGGTTCAGAAATTCGGAATTAAAGAAGCCTACAGATATCTTTCTGATGATCCTAACGTAGCAAAACTTATGGAACTTGCCCAGTCGGCTAGTTATGATGTTTCGGAAATTCGAAGGAATTACGCGCTTCTTTCGATTGTAACAGACCATTCATACGAAATGATAGAAGCGATTATTGAAAAGCAGGAAAAAATAATTACTCTTGTAATTCTGATTATTGCTGTTTTTGCCTGTGTAAGTATAAGTTTTTTCATTCTTTCAATAACTACAAGAATTGCCCGTAGAATCACCAGGGTGCGTGATATGACTTCGACTCTGGCCGAAAAAGATTTTACGGTAAGTGTTGTTCCTAAAGGAAGTAATGAAATAAGGTCTCTTATGCAGAATATCAACAACATGGTTGATCAGATAAATGCCTTCTTTACTGTTGTTAAGGTTACTGCTTCAAGGGCAATTTCTTCCGGTTATACAATTAATGATGCTGCCAACTCTACAGCTGCAGCAACAGCCGCAATCGATGAAAATATTCAGAAAATCATGAATCAGTTTGACCAGATGATTGAAACAGTCGGAAAAGCTGTAATGGTCATTTCAAACATGAATATTCAGGTTAATACACTTGTAAGCAATAACGAAGTTCAGGCTCTTGCAATAGAAGAAAGTTCTAAGGCTGTAAATGAAGCTGCAGGAACTCTTGAGCATATAAAATCAATGGCAACAGAACGTTCCAGCATGGCTCAGGAAATGCATTCATTGATTACAGATGGTGATGAAAAAATATCAAATACAAATGATCTTCTTACAGTTATTTCTAATCAACTTGATCAGGTAAAGGAAGTAATTGATATTATTGATAACGTTGCCGAACAGACAAACCTGCTTTCTATGAATGCAGCTATTGAATCGGCACACGCAGGTGAAGCCGGAAAAGGTTTTGCCGTAGTTGCAGAAGAAATCAGAACGCTTGCCGAAAATACATCTGAAAATGCGGGAACAATTGCAAGTGTAATTAATGGAATTATTGAATCTGTAAATAATGCTAATAAATCAAGTAATGAAGCATCTGTGGCCTTCCGTAAAGTAAGTAAAAATGCCGATGATGTTGTTTCGTCATTAAAAGAAATTACAAGTGGAATTGAAAGCATCGACAGGCAAATGCAGCAGATTAAAATCAAGAGTGAAGAAGAGTTTGCTGCTGCAGATAAGATTAATGCTTACTGTAAAGATCTTGCAGAACAGCAGAAATCTGTTTCAAGAGATGTAGATGCAATGAACGATAAGTTCTTTGAAGCAACCTCTGCAATTAAAAAAATCAAGGAAGGCACTACAGATATTGTTGAAAGAATGATGGGTGTCAGCGTTGCAAGTAAAGAAAGCTACAAAAATATGACCGATCTTGAAAATATTCTTGAAGAATTTAAAACAAAAGAAGCCGTTGATGAAGCAGTAAAAGAAGCAGATGAAGAAAGTGTAATAGAAAATCCTGTTTCGACAGAGCTTACAGAAGAGTTTATTGAAGAACAAAAGCTTCTTGCAGAAAAAGGCCTCGAAGCAGCAGGAGAAGCAGGGCTAGAAGAAATAGAGTTTGATCTTGACTCAGTTGAAGAATACAAGGGCTAAAGAAACTATATAGGGCATCGAAAGTAAAACAGAGGACGGAATGCCTGGTATAAAGTTTTGAATGTAAACAGCTCCAAAATCAACGGCACAGAAAATAAGGGCATAAAGTGCTATAAGAGGAAGCTTCCTTTTTCCCATAAATACTGCTGCCAGAGCAAGCCAGCCTTTTCCGCTTGCAAGATTTGGTACAAAAGAAGAAATCCGTAATACAAGAAAACTTCCTGCAAAACTTGCAAAAAATCCGCTTATTCCCCAGGATGCAATTCTATAAATTCCAGGAGATACTCCGCGTACAAGAAGAACGTCCGGATTGCTTCCGGTAATTCTAAAATATATACCGCCCTTTGCTTTTTTTAGATAAAATATAGCAGTCGCAATAAGTACAAAAGTAATTAGTGTTGTACTAATATTTACCGGTACCAGATGATAAACGAATCCCGGCGAAGAAAGAATTCCTCTTGTTCCAAAACAAAGCCACGAAAAAAGCGATGTAAAGGAACTAAAAAGAAGGTTTACTGCAATGGCGGCAATAAAGGTATTTGCATGGGCTTTTTCAATAATCAGTGCAATGATGAGACAAAGTGCGGCAGAAATTATGGCAGATAAAGCAATGCCTGCTGCTACAGAACCTGTTGCGACTGTAAATGCATAGGTTAAAAATCCGGAAAAGGATATAAGTCCATCCATAAAAAGTGCAAGACATCCGGCATATTCACTGAACAGGGCTCCGGTTGCAGCAAGAAGAAGTGGACATGAAGAAGCTAAGAAGTTAAGCATTTCCCTTCCTCCTTTTATGAGGCGAATACAAAAGCGAAATTGTAAAAAGAGTGATTGCCTGAATGAGTGTGTTAACATCAAAATCAAGATTTGAATATAGTGCAAATTTTCCTGAGTAAGTCATAAGCGACGAAATTAAAATAGAAACAGGAATTACCAGGACCGGTCTTGTTCTGGCAATCATTGCAACAGAAAGAGCATTCCAGCCTAAGCCTGCATAAAAGCTTGTATGGCAGGTAAAATATATACCACAGATTGCAGCACCACCGGCAAGAGAATGAAGTGAACCACAGACAGCAGCAGCTGTGAAAGTTATTTTGTTACAGTTGAAGCCGGAATAAAAAGAAAACTGAGGGCTAATGCCGTAAATCTGAGTTTGTTTACCAAAGCGTGTTTTTATAAAAAAGAGCTCGAGCACAATACATAATGCAATTGCTCCAAAAATAGTGCAGTTCAAAGGAGAAGGCTTTAATATGCTTGCAAAACGATACTGCTGTACAAGATACGGAGTTGCAAGAAGGTTTCCTGTTTTAGTTCTGAATGGACCTGAAATAAGGCCGTCAATAAGCGGAATGATTGCAGAAGAGGTTATAAAGGTTGTAAGAAGAAAATCGGCATGCTTAAGTTTATAAAGCAGTTCGCAGAAAATAAGGATGAGCGCACCTGCAGCAGCGGAAATTAAAAAGGCAAAGGAAACTGCAAAAAAGGCAGGGAGATGAACTTTTGCAAATAAATCGAGCAATATGGCGCACAAAAAGCCTCCAAGGTAAATAAGACCTTCTCCTGCCAGATTTATGCGGCCTGTTTTAAGTGAAAAGGCAGCTCCTGAACCTGCGAGCATATAAATTGCAGAAAGGCTTAGCATAAGTCCAAAGTAGTACATTACACAGCCTCCAGGTTTCCGTCTTTTAATCTGTATTCTACATCGCAATATTCAGAAGGGTAAGCACCGTAAGAAAGAACAAGAACATAGGCTCCGTTCTGTGCAGCCTTTTTTATTCGTTCACATGTTCTCTGGCAGGTGTTTACATCAAGTCCCTGAAGCGGATTACATAAAATTAGCAGTTCCGGATTTCCGTAAAGCTCGCGTTCAAACATAAGCTTTTGAAGCATGCCTCCGGAAAGGCTTGAGCATTTTTCATGTGGGGTTATGTCAACTCCACTTGACTTTATCATTTTAAGGGCAGCAGAAGGCTTCTGGTTTTCGGGAATATCAAGTGCGCTTGTAAGCATCTGTTCAATTGTAAGGTTTGGCGAAGAGCCGGTGAACTTTCTGTCTGTAGGGATAAGTGCAGTTTTAAAAGAAAACTCATGGTTTGAGCGCATCTGTATAAGTGATTTTTCAAGTGTATCAAGGCCATCTTCGGCAAGACCTTTTATAAGTGTAATTCTACCGTTGTTGCCCTTTGACATGGAGTTCCCAAGTGGTTCGTGATCTCCGAGTTTGTTGAAGGGCTTGTCTGCAGGCACAATCTTCCCATCTTTAATATAATCAACTGTGTCGCAGTATTTTTCTGCTTCATCATAATTATGGGTGATGATAATGATGTTCATTCCTTCACCTGCAAGAAGCTTGAGCTTTTCGAAAAGAAAAATCCTCTGATTATCATCAAGCAGGGCAGAAGGTTCATCAAGAATAAGAATCTTTGGCTTTTTTATAAGGGCACTTGTGAGCGCAATAAAAAAACGTGTATCGGCTCCGTGTTTTAATACAAGTGAATTAAGGTTTACTTCGGGCAGCCATTTTTCTGCTTCGGGTTTTAACAAAAGCTTTTGTTCTTTGTTCAACCCGAGTAAAAGATTTTCTTTAACAGTAATGTAATCTGCAAGCATAGGCCGCTGATGAACATAGCAGATTCCGTTTTGAATTGCATCTTTTGGGGTACGAAAAACAACAGGCTTGCCGTCAAGCAGAATTGTTCCGCTGTCTGGTGAAAGCTCGCCACAGATAATATTTGCTGCTGTTGATTTTCCTGCTCCGTTTTCTCCTAAAAGTGCATGAAGCTGTCCTTCATTAAAACAAAGACTTAATTTATTGAGAACAGTTTTTTTAGAAAAATGAAGACAAATCTGTCTAAGTTCAAGCGTCATATCATTTTGTGGCAATCCAGTTTTTTACTGAATAACAATATCGCCGGCTTTAATAGAATCTACAAGCTCTGCCATTTTTGTACGAATACCGGCAGGGACTGTAGAAATATAAAGAGGATCATCCTGAACAAAATCAACAAAGCCTTCTTTTATGCCAAAGGTTTTTGCTGTTCCCCAATCTGTTTTGCCATTCAGAAAATCTGTTGTCATAATAAAAGAAAGCTCCTGCTGTAGCATTACAGTAGATGAAATAATATTGCCTGGAGCCTTGTCAAAGCCGTTGTTATCGAACCAGGTAATATAAAAGTTGTTGTTTACTGCAGAATTAATAACTCCCTGAGAAGCTCCTCCGCAGATTGGAAGAATTACATCAACACCTTCACTGTAAAGACTGTCGGCAAGAACTGCGCCTTTATTTGCATCGTACCAGTTTCCAACAACACGGAAAGCTACAGTAGAAGCAGAGTTGGCATCGCGTGCACCCTTTTCAAAATAAGGCCAGATGATATTGTTCATAACAGGATATTCCTGAGCTGCAATAAGACCAAGCTTGTGCGAAGAAGACATAAGACCGCCTATATAACCTGTAAGATATGCCTGTTCATATTGATTGTAGCAGACAGTGCAGATATTTTTGTTACCTCTACATTCTGCGTCCATAAGAATGAACTTCTGGTCTGGGAACTGTTCAATTATTGGAAGAACAATTTCCGGAAGGGAAGGGTTAGAGGAAATAATAACATCGTACTTCTGTTCGGCTGCGAGTGCAGAAATTTTAGCAGGCCATTCAGACTGATTTGTACCGGCTTCAAGAACATAAAGTGTTGTTTTCTTGTCCATTTCTTTGCCGCTGTTGAATTCATCTACAGCAAGAGAAACACCGTCACGAAGCATTGCATAAACAGGACTGTCTGCACAAATGCCTGGAATAAAAACTGCAATAGACTTTTTCTTTGTCGATGCAGATTTACACGAAATTACAATAAATGATAAAAGAATTGAGAGAATAATAAATGATTTTTTCATAGTAAGAGAATAATAGTTTTATATAAAACTATTGTCAACCCCTAATTGAAGTTGTTTTTGATTCTTTCTAAAAATGCACAGAACTCTTCTTTTTCTTTATTGGTAAAACCCTTGTAAAAAGTGTCCTGCAGTTCCTGTGAAAGTTTCTGGGTCATCTGGTTGTATTCTGTGCCTTTTGAAGTTAAACTCAGCTTTTTATTTCGTTTGTCCGCTGGGTCAATTGTTGTAGTTACAAGTCCTGCTGCTTCGAGCTTACGTACAAGAACTGTAGTTGTAGATTTATCTCTGTTTATTCTGGCAGAAAGCTCTTTCATTGTAATTTCCGGATTCACACTAAGCTGATAAAGAATGTATCCGTGAGACGAAGCAAAATCATCAAAGCCATTTTCTGAAAGACGCTTTTTTATAAAATCGGCTGTAAGAGTGTGAATCTGTGAAACCTTTGCAATGCTGGTATCTTTTTCTTCTGCCATTTAAAGGTTTCCGCTGTTACTTTTCTTCCTTCCAAGGGAAAAGGAATGAACGAAGTTTTCTTGGTCCAAGTGTTTCGCGATCATCATAAATCAGTTCTTCCCAAGGAATTTTTTTGCGGTCTTTGGCAGTTGTAAGCTCCGGATGCTCTTCAAGATAATCATATTTGTACATACGAAGACGGAAGGCATTGTGCTTAGAAATAGAAAGTCCTGTTATAGAAGGAAAGAATCCAATTGGCAGAATAGAAAGTGCTGTCAAAAGAAGATGATATAATCCCATGATAATAGAAAAGCCTGTATTATCCATGAAAATAATAAAGCATTTTTTAAGGCATTTTCCAAACTTGTTATGGAATGTGCTGCGGATTGGAACAAACCATTGAAGTGATAATGCAATAATAATATCAATCCAGAAGAGCAGCGCTCCTACAAAAAGGCCTATTATTGTCTGCTGCTGAAGGATATAGAATGTAAGGCTGTAGACAGAAATAAAAACAATCGCAATTATCAGAAGTGAAAAAAGGAATGCATCTAAAAGAACGCCTGGAATGCGCTTGAAGAAATCAAGAAGGTGAATGCCTTCAAAGTTAGCAATTTTCTGAGAAAGTTCACCAAAGGCAAAATCTATGATATTAAAAATAAATATACCAATAAAAAGAATGCCTGTCTGAATCAGGTAGAAGGCCATATCAGTAGTGTTTTCATTAAGATGTTGTGTAACAAAAGAGCTTAAAAGAATTACACCAACCATGCTTATAAGAAACAAAACATTGATTACAACAACAGTAAACAGGTTATCCCACCCGTCACAAAAGTTTTTCTTAAATAAAAATCCGTACATATTATTAATTTAAAGATAAAAGGGGATTGTGTCAAATAAAAAACGTTAAAAAAAAACGTCATTGCGAGGAGCGGAGCGACGTGGCAATCTACAATAAATAGTTGTAGATTGCTTCGCCTTCGGCTTGCAATGACGTTTATGATTGTTTATTTAGTAAACAATAAAGTCTTAGCGTCAAGGTTTACTTTTCCGTCGCCATTCTTAAGAACTGTGAGGGAAAGCTGATTTCCGCTTGCTGCAAGGTGTGCTACTGTTGCAAATGAATCGAGCTTTGCTGCATCAAGAGTATCCTTGAGAGTAGCTGCTTCATTTGTATAGCTGAACCATGCAGTCATTTTTTCTGCTTTAACAAAGTCTGCAAAAACCTTAAGGTCAGCTTCTGCTGTCTTAGCAAGGTCAAGACCGTCTACAACGATGCTTGCAATTGCAATTCCGCCTTCCTTAAGAGCCTTGAGTGTATTTACAACCTTTGGGAGTGTGAATGTTTCCTGATTGAAGTTCAAGATTGTTCTGTTGCGAACAATTTCTTCGCTAACTTCATCAAGATTAAAATTCTTTTTCTTTGCAACTTCTGCCATTACACTTGAGTACCAGGCAATAACATTAGAAGACTGCTGGTCAAAAGAAACATGTACCAAAGCCTTGTCGTTCAAAAGAGAGTCAATTCCAAACTGAACAAGAATAGAAGTTTTTCCAAGACCTTTTTTTGCAGTTACAAGACCCATCTCACCGTCTTTAAGGGCAGCCGAAGTAGCATTGTCAAAATAGCGTACAGGACTGTGTGCAATTAAATCTTTCTTTTCCATGGACTACTCCTTATTTCTTAGCAGCGGCAGCTTTTGCACGCTCTTCCTTGTATTTAGCCTGAAGTTCTTCAGAAACATTGTTTGGAACCTTACCATATTTTTCGAATTCCATTGTGAATTCACCCTTACCCTGAGTAGAAGAACGG
>JAEEGK010015250.1_pt1 | contig 17065 bp, 14 predicted proteins | sample 8958771 | NCBI WGS metagenome assembly JAEEGK01 (sample SAMN16246547, study PRJNA631951) | gut metagenome | biome: gut microbiome; feature: rumen; material: SC-attached | host: Bos | place: Iran: Karaj | collected 2018-10 | reverse complement strand
AATCGTAGTCGATCCTCTTAATCAGTTCGACCGCCTTATCGTCCCGAAACAGATTCGGGAACCGCTCCGTGCAGAGCTTGCGCCCGTACAGCGGGATCACCAGCGTCTCCTGCACCGTGTTGGATTCAACGTGTGTTTTCATGGTTCTTCACTTCTTTCCGACCAACAGCGCGGAGCCCTTAAGCTCCATCCATGCGGCTTCTCCTTTGCGGATAAACGTTCCGTCGTCCGTGGGGATCAGGCGCACTTCTTCGTACCCCATGCGCCTGAGTTTTTCGGCAAACGCCTGCATATCGCCGTATCTGGATTTCGAGAAGATGTCGTGGAGCGCAAACGTGCCGCCCTTTTTCAGCGTGCGCAGCGTTTCCAGAACGAACTTTTGCCGATCGCCAGGGATGTTGTGATAGACATAGTTGCTTGTGACCGCGTCAAAGGTCTCGTCCGCAAAGTCGAGTTTCGTTGCGTCGCCGCGGCGGAACGTGACGTTCTTGACGCCCTCCGCCCACGCGTTGTTTTCGCACAGCGGCTTGTTGTACGAGGCATATTCTTTCCCCCAGCGGTCGATACCGATAAACGATGCGTTCGGATTGCGCTTGGCGCAGGCGATCGTGAGCGCGCCGCTGCCGCAGCCGACATCCAGCCCCGTGCCTCCGTCCGGCAGTTTCACATACTCCGCAATTCCCTCAACGATCTGCTTTGACATCTGCCGCTTTCCATTGTAGTCAAACGCTCGGTACAGCAGGATCATCCAGCCCGTCACGCAAAGTGCGATGATCGTCAGCACAAGAAATGTGATAAACAGTACGGTTTTCGCCGTGCCCGAAAAGAATCCGCTGAGTCCGAACACGATCCACAAAGTCAGTAACAGCGCGGTTGCCCCGACCGAGGTCCAGATCATGCCTTTCGGCATCCAGTTTTTATAATCCGGTTTCATTTTTCCGCCTTTCCCGATAAACTGTGTTTTCCTCACTTATCTCCCGAACAACCCTCGTTTTCGGTACGGCTCGGCAGAGACCGAGACAAACGTATATCCGGTGGCTTCGATCGCCTGCCGGAGTCTTTCGCGGTCGATCTCCCGTTCCGAAAGGAACGTCGCTTCACCGCGTTTTCTTGACGCACTTGCTTTTTTTGCGTCTGGAAACTCCCTGCGGATCGTGTCCGCAATGTGCGCTTCGCACATGCCGCACATCATGCCTTCAATTTTCACAGTTACCCTGTACATACCTTCCTCCTGTTAAAAGATTATCCGAGCGCCACATCCAGCGCCATCATCAACGTAAAGCCGAGCGCGAACAGCACAACGCCGATGTTGGAATGTTCGCCCGCCGACATCTCGGGAATCAGCTCCTCCACGACCACGTAGAGCATCGCTCCTGCTGCAAAAGACAGCAGATACGGCATTGCCGGAACGAACAGGCTTGCAAACAATACGGTCAGAAGCGCTCCGACCGGCTCCACCGCCCCGGACAGCGCGCCGTCTGTAAATGCGTGCAGTTTCGACTTCCCCTCCGCATGCAGCGGCATGGAAATGATCGCTCCTTCCGGGAAATTCTGTATTGCAATGCCGATCGCAAGCGCCAGCGCGCCGCCGAGCGTAATCTCGCCGGAACCGCCGATGAGTCCCGCATAGACCACGCCGACCGCCATCCCCTCCGGGATGTTGTGCAGCGTGACCGCAAGCACCATCATGGTCGTCCGCTTCAGGCGGCTTTTCGGACCTTCCGCCTGGCCGATGCTGCGGTGCAGGTGCGGGATGACGTGATCGAGCAGCAGCAGAAACAGCACGCCCAGCCAGAAGCCGATCACCGCGGGCAGAAACGCCCATCTTCCCATTCCGGCGCTCTTCTGCACGGCGGGGATCAGCAGGCTCCAGATCGACGCCGCGACCATGACCCCGCCCGCAAAGCCGGTCAGCGCGCGCTGCACGCCGCGGCTCAGCTCCTTCTTCATACAAAACACGCAGGCCGAGCCCAGCACCGTTCCGAGAAACGGAATCAGCAAGCCTTGCGAAACCGTCAGCCACATAAACCTCTCCTCACTTGACGCAGCAGAACACGCCTTCGGCCCGAACCGGAGAAACGCGCACCTCGGCATACAATTCATTCAGCCGTTTTTCAAGCGTTTCCTTCGTCTCGAACGGCGGTGTGAAAAAGCCCTTCGGCACGTACATGTGCTTTACAAACCAATCGGTCCTTCTGAACTCTCCCGCGATGTAGAAGCAGCCGCAAAAGATCCCGCCCTTTTTCAGCACGCGCCATGTCTCGGAAAACGCGGCTTCCTTGTCGGGAAACGCGTGAAAACCGTTCAGCGAAAGGACGATATCTAAGCTTTCATCCTCAAACGGCAGCGCGCCGACGTCGCCCTGCACGAACGATACGTTCTTCACCGCGAGCGCTTGTGCGCGCCGTTCGGCGTTTTGCATCATCTCCGCGGAACAGTCAAGACAGGTGATCTGCGCATCCGGCAAGCCTTGATAGACCGGGACGGTCAGAACGCCGGTCCCGACCGGAACCTCCAGGAGCGTTCCCGAAAAACCGTCCGGAATCGGCGCAAGCGCGTCGTTGATCCATTTCGCGGCGCGTTCCGCATTCAATCCCCAAACCAGACTGTCCATCAGCTTGCCGGTCAGCGTGGACCGCGTGATGATCCCGTCGTACAGGCTTGCAAATCCGCCGCCGAGCGCCTTATAGGACGCCTTGATCTCCTCATGTCTGCTCATTGTTCCCTCCCGGATCCCGCGTGTTCCGCGACGGTCAGCCGCTCGATCGGCGTACCGTTTTCCCAGCGCTGCCGGTAAAGCTCGCTGCACCGGCGAAACAGGCGAAACGTCCTCTGCGCCTTTGCCTCGTCCCCGTAGACCTTCCAGCAGCCGACGCATTTTAAGTCGCAGTCCCGATGCTCGATAAAGCCCTTCACATCCTCCGGCGGATAACCGAGGAACAGCCCGATCTCATGCGGGAAATCCCCGTTGCTTTGGATCCGCTTCGCAAGGCAGGAAAGGCAGCGCGCGGGCGAACCGCCGCAATAGCCGCAGTCGGACAGGATCGCGCTTGCCGCTTCGTCGGACAGATCGCGCGAAAGCCTTGACGGGCGATACAGATACAGCAGCGCCTTGTTCTCCCGGAACGAAAGCGGCACGACCCGCAGGCCCTTCCCGGAAAATCGCCGGTTCCATTCCCGAAGCCCGGCGCGCATCTCCTCGTCGCTTGCGTATGCGCAGCGAAACAGACTGCCCGTTTTGATTCCCGCCAGCGTCGGCGCGCCGTGCAGGATGACCGCTTCCTCCGACATCTCATTCTCCTTTCGGTTAGCCTTCGCTAACCCATTCTCCGAAAAAAGATGCTTTCTTTCAAAAGCACGCTCTTCCCGCTTGGTTAGCCCTCGCTAACCCTCTATTATCATATCACGTTTTCGTCCGTTGTCAAGTGGGTAATGCATCGTCCGCGCGGCGCACACCCTATGTTTCACAAAAGGAACAAAAGGAAATTTCGTCCAAAAGCATCAAACTGCGGCGTCCGATCCCTCTGACCGGACGCCGCAGTGAAATGATCCGTTTTTATTGATTCGGCTGCCTGATGTTTTCCCAATCGGAAACGTTGCATTGACCGTTGTCATAATTGCCGACCGCAGCGATCGTGCCCCCGCACATTTTGCATTTGAAAATCGCCATGTTTTTCTCCCCTTTATTATTGTCTTTATGAATCCGAGCCGCGTCCCGCGAACAGTCTGCCGAGCACGGAAACGACGATCGCCGCCAGGACGATGGCAAGGATCGTGATCACTGTGCCTTTGGACAGCGTGCCCTGCGCCCAGCGGACAACGAGATACACGACGCCCGCAAGCGCCGCCGCTATGAGCAGCACGGTCAAAATCAGCAGAACGATCCCGAGCCGCGTGTTGCGCCTGTCGGAAAGCCGGTTTACCTCCTGCCGGTGCAGTTGGTTTGCGCGCAGTTCATTCAAATGCTGTTCACATTCTTTGATCTTGTCCCGCGCTTCGCCGATAAACGCGATCCCCTGCAGCTTTTCGATGGCGTCCGCATAGCCCGCGGCGGTGTTCTGCCGCATGGCGCGCTCCGCGCTGCTGTAAACCTCGCGGTATCGCGCGACGTCCGCCGCGTCGATCTCCCGAAGCTGCCCGCACGAATCGCACTCCGCCTTGTCGGCGCCGATCCTGATATTCAGTTTTCCCCCGCAAATCGGGCAGGTGTTTGGATCCATAATCTATCTCCTGCAACATCTAGAGTATAGAATACAAGCTTACTCCTTACGGTATATCGAGGAATTATTCTGTGCTTTCCCAACGAAAACAACGTTTGGAACAAGTCCTCTCTTTACATGATACTTAAATTGCCGTCCGAAATCTCTCTTGTCTCCGCTTGACAACCTATTCCATTCAACTCCATCAAACAAGTCTTTCAAGAGGAAAACTGTACCATATGGCAAAGCGCCGGTTTTACTAATTGCTCTATTAATCCAGATTTCATCAACCATACTGGTTCCTCACTTTCCCGCCTTGCACTTCTGATTGCGCTCTGTAATCAGAGACAAAAGCTCGCCCGCGGAGGCGTTCGCCGCATCGGCGTTATCAGAAAGGACCGCGTCGGTGAACGCGTCAAACTCGGCGCGGATGCGGCTTTCGACGTCCGAAAGCGCATCGGAGGTCATCGGGTCGGAATAGCGCACCGCCTCGTAGACCTTCTTGCAGGCAACTTTGACCGGCTCGCTCTTGGCGCGGGTGACGAGCGTGCTTGCGTCGACCGTGAGATCGCGGACGAACGCTGTCTGAACCTTGACTTTCTCGTCGATCTGCTCTACGATCTCCGCCGCGGCAGCCGCTTTCAGTACAGCGACCGCATACAGCGCCATGATGATGAGCACCACGATCAGCGGGATCCAATCGGGCATCTGCGGCACCGCCATCATCACGCAGCCGATCACGGTCGTGACGACGATGCACGCGTATGACAGCCGGATCAGCGGCAGACGGTAGAACATCCCGGAGAGCTTGTTTCGTTTGAGCGCGATCCACGTGCAAACGAGATGCCCGACAAAGCAGAGCTCAAACAGGATCAGCGTAATCCACGAAAGACCGCCGAGTTTTGTATAGGTGACGCCCGCGATCGTCGTCTCCTTCGGCAGCGCGATCACAACGACGTTGAAGATCACAAACAGGATCGCCCATGCGATCAGATAAAACCGAAATGCCTTTTTCACGGTCATGCCCTCCTCACAGAATGCTCTTCAGAAGGTCCGCCTTCATCTGAGCGAACTCCTCGTCGGTCAGAAGCCCTGCGTCCTTCATCATCGAAAGCTTTTCGACCTTTGCCTTGAACGCCGCCATATCGTCCTGCGGCGCTGCGGGCTGCTGCGGCTGCGCGCCGCCGAACATATTGCCGATCTGCGGCATGATCGTGCCGGCCGCCGCCATGCCGACGCCGAGTCCCAGCATATCGCTCATGACGCTCGAGCCGCCTCCGCCGCTCACGGTGTCCGGTCCCATGTTGCCGATGCCCTCGGCGTATGCCTTCTGCACTTCCGCCTGCAGGACGTCCTTCTGGTTGTAGCCCTTCGCCGCCATGACCTCGGCTTCGGTCAGTCCCTGCATGCGCGCCGCCTGCGCCTCCGCCTGCGCCGCGATGACCTTGCGCTCCGCTTCGCGCTTTGCGACCTCGGTCTCGGTCATCTGCCGCTGCAGTTCGGCTTCTCTGCGCGCCGCTTCGATCGCCGCCTTGCTCTGCTCCTCGGCGGTGCGGTATTGCGCCTGGCTTTGCGCCGCAGCGGTCTTGACCGTCGCTTCCGCCTGGATCACACGCGTCTGCAGCACGATCGTGTGCAGCTCGCGGATGCGTTTGAAGTTCGGATCGTCCTCCGGCAGAACGATGCTCGTGACGTAGAAATTCGGCACGGCAAGACCGTATTCATCGAAGCCCTCGCGGATCTTGCCGCCGAGCACGGCGGAGATCAGATCGAGCTTTTCGTCAACCTCTAAAATGTCGATCGCGTTGTCCTTGATGACCGCGCCGAGGTTTGCCTTGACCGCGCTCGTGATCATCGGGCGGAACGAATCTCTCAGCGACTTCGTAAAGCCCTGCGCGTCCTCCCACGCGATCCCGCGCATGGTGCCGACGAGCTTCACGAGGAGCTTTCTCGAATCCTCGACCGCAAGGTTCATTTCGCCGCTTGCGCCGAGCTCGAGCGGAACGCCGGTCAGCGGATCGATGAAGCGCACCTTATCCGGCGTGCCCCACTTCAGCGACATCTGCACGGTCTTGTTGATGAAATAGACCTCGCAATGGAACGGCGTCTCGCCTCCGGTCGCCAATTTCAGCGCCTTACCGTTCAGCGGAATGTTCTGCGTTTCGAGCGTGTAGCGCCCCGGTCCGAACAGGTCGAGCGCCTGTCCGTTCATCATGAAGACCGCTTCCTGCGACTCGTGCACAATCAGCTGCGAGCCGAGATTGAAGTCCTCCCGGGGGTGCTTCCAGATAAAGGTATTGTTGTCGCCTTCGTACTTGATTACGTCTACAATGTGTGCCATGATAAATCCTCCAAATGATTCTTCTAAAATGTTTTTATCCTAAACCAATCCATATAGCGGGACGGATCGTAAAATCCTTGCGGCTAACAAAATCACCATATTTGTTAGCGACACCTCCAATAGACACGTATGCGGCATTACCGGAGAATGTACCGGCCGACCGTAGCCACCAGCTGCAATTACCGGGTCCAAATTCAGATCTGTTGCTGGTTTTACTGGCTCCCTTCTGCAAGCAATACTCTGTTCCTTTACACAGCTTTTCTTCTCTTGAATTGAAATACTTATCCACTTCCGCTATGCTGAGAAGGAACACCTTGTCAGTAACAGTGTTATCATCGTCATTTGAAACAGTAGTGACTAATAACAGTTCTTGTTCATCCGTGCTGAATGCATCGTTTAGAAAGGTTTGGTTCAGCCATTTACGCAAGGAACAAGTTTCCCACGTGATACTTGTAGTATATGACGTGTTATATGGTTGACAGTCGAGTGCAAGTTTGCTGATAACAAGAGCTTTGTTTTCTTCTTTTGCAAGTATGGTCCACTCGATATCCTCCTTACCGTTTGAAGTATCATTATCCTGCTCGTATGAACCGAAATAGACTTTAGATCCTACGCTTGCATCAGAAAGCAACTGTTTATAGTATTTTGGCTTGATCTCACTAATCTTTTCTGCACTGTCTTTATACCCGTCCAGCGCTGTAAACACTGCTATCGCATCCTCGTATTTGCCGGCGTTATAGAGTTCTATTGCGGCTGCGTATTGACATTCTGCAACCTGCTCTACGCTGTCTTTATACCCGTCCAGCGCTGTAAACGTCGCTATCGCATCCTCGTATTTGCCAGCGGTATAAAGTTCTACTGCGGCTGCGTATTTCTCGTCTTTGATCGCTATTTCGCACTTTTCGATTTGCGCTGCACTGTCTTTATATTCGCCCAGTGCAGTGAATGCCGCTATCGCGTCCTCGTATTCACCGGTGTTATAGAGTTTTACTGCGGCATTATATTTTTGATTTGGTATGATGACCGTTGTGAGCAAGATCACAAACCCGATGCAGGCGGCAATGATCGGGATCACGATCGCTATCGTCAGCTTACGTTTCTTTGCTGCTTTTTCTTTCGCGATTTCTTTCGCAATACGTTCTTCTTGCTGACGCTTTGCTTCTTCGGCGGCGCGTCGTTCGGCTTCCTCCTTGTCCCTTTTCTGCTGTTCCATGATCTCCTCAATCTTGCGTTGACAAGCAATGATTTGATCATCCGCATCCTTCCATCCGGGAATCGTACGGAACGTTTTAATCGCGGATTCATATCCGGAAACGGCAGTGCCGGTCATCTGCGAACGCGCAGACTGGTAGATCGCATTCTTACGGCAGATCTCCGCCTGTTCCAGACAACGCTCTGCAAGGGCGTCCGCATCTCGGAAGCCGGGGATCGTTTGGAAGGTCGCCGCCGCCGATTTGTATTCGGATTCCGTTGATGCGGCATTCATAGCTTGAACCGCGGTGTTGTAGATCCCGGTCAGCCGCGCGGTCTCATTCCGTTCCTTGATAAAGGCGATATCCCCGGAAAGCTTCGCCTTCAGTTTCTCGTCTCCAAAACGATATGCCTTCTTAAAACTGTTGCGGTCATTGAACGGTTCCGGCTGATCCTTCAGGGCGTCGCGCGTTTTTACATGCAGCTCCGCCATCAGCTTGCCGAGATATGCATCAGAGTTTTCGGGGTCGAGGTTCAGAACCTGCTCGCAGAACTCGTCCGCGCGCGCGAAGTCGCCGTCCTCGAGAAACATAAAAGCGCGTTTCAGAAGCGGTGCAACGCTTGCATTCCCCTGTTGTTGCACCACGACGGTCTCCTTGACCGTCTCTTTCGGTCTGGAAGCATCCAACACCTTGTTCACGCCGCGGATCAGGTCCTGAATGAAGCCGATCTTGCTTATGTCGTAGGACTGCAGCACCGAAAGCGCTTCCGGCAGATCGTACGGATCCATATCGCGATAGCACGGCAGAAGGAGCTTGCTTCTGTCCTTGCGCATCAATGAGAGGAAGCGGCTCCACTCGTTCTTGACCCAGACGGCGTTCGCGTGCTCCGCCGAGGTCGTGACAAGGATCATGACCTTTGCGGAGTTCAGCGCCGCGAAGATGTACGGCTCGTACTCCGTGCCCGCTTTGTCCTCGAGCGTGATGCGAGAAAAGAACACCCGCCGTCCCTGCTCGGTCAGCTGATAGTAGATATCCTGCGCAAGCAGGCTGTCGCGCGTACGGCTGCCGTCGTTTTCGGATTCCTTATAGCAGATAAAGACGTCGAACGGCTCCTCGTTCTGTGAGGTCGCAAGGATGCCCCGCTGCACCTCGGCGATCTTTGCCGCGTCCTTTTGATACTGGCGACGCGTGATCCCGTCGGAATGCTCGATCGCCGCAAGGTAATCGACGTCCTCTAAGAAGCTGTCAAAGCTAGCACGGTGGCAGGTCGGAAGATATTCAAACGTATTCGGATCCTCGACGTACTCGATGCCGAACCGGCAGAGCGCGCAGCACCAGTGCGCCTCGGCGTCGTTCTCGTCCTCCCGCACGATGCGCTCATACACGGCGAGCGCTTTGTCAAACTCGCCGCTTCTGCGGAAATGGTTGCCGCGGTTGAACGCGTTTGCCCGCTGCTCGTCGTCCACCTTCGGAAAGGTCATTGTGGTCCCGCACGAATCGCAAACGCCGATCGTTTTGTCCGCGGAAAGCTCGATATCGCCGCCGCACATTTTACACTTTAAAACTGCCATGTTGCCTTCTCTTCTTTACTCTTTTTCTGTAATTTCCAGATGCGTCAGCGTAAACTCAATGCACTTCAGAAAAATCTCGTTCCGCGTGCGTCCGGTCTTCTGCGCAACGGCGTCAATGTCGCGCAGCATGTCCTTCGGCATACGAACCGAGAATACCTGAGATTCTTCCTTATAGCGCTTGGGAGAAATTACGAATTTTGCGTCTTCCATGTATCATTCTCCTATTATGAGATTGTTATTATTGTATCACAAGTGTAACCGCGGCGCAACGAGTATTGTAATATTTTGTCGATGAAAGAGCAAATCCTTTCCCATGGCAGAAAAGCGCCCGGCGTCGCTGTCCGGGCTTTTCACGGCAAAAAAAGCAGACGCTTGCGTCTGCCTTTCTTCGGAGAGCTTTACTCCACGCCGAGAACCTTGTAGTCCTGCGCTTCCACGGCGGCGGTCAGGACTTCGTCCGCGACGGGTGCGTGCAGGGTGACGACCGCCGTGCCGCGCGTGTGGTCCGCGACCGCGCTCTCAACGCCCGGGATCGCTTCCAGCGCCTTTTTGACGCGCGCCTCGCAATGCGGGCACATCATGCCTTCCACCTTCAAAGTCTTTGTCATCGTCGGTTCCTCCTTTTGTATTTCCTGTGATATGACAGATTCCATCGCTTCTGCGGGAATCGGTTTTACGGGTCGGTCGTGCGTGCTGTCGTGCGGCTTTTTGAGGTTCAGCCGCAGCGCGTTCATGCAGACGAAAAAGCTTGAAAGCGCCATCGCCGCCGCGCCGTACATCGGCTTCATTTCGATGCCGTAGAGCCCCATGGCAAGCGGGATGCAGATGACGTTATAGAAGAACGCCCAGAACAGGTTTTGATGGATGTTCCGGATCGTCGCGCGGCTCAGACGGATCGCCGCCGTCACGTCGGTCAGGCGGCTTTTCATCACCACGATATCCGCCGCGTCGATCGCAACGTCCGTGCCCGCGCCGATCGCAACGCCGTTGTCCGCCACCGTGAGCGCCGGTGCGTCATTGATGCCGTCGCCGACCATAGCGACCTTGCCGAGCGCTTTCAGCTTTCGGACGACGTCGGCCTTCCGGTCCGGCAGCACGCCCGCGATAACCTGATCCACGCCCGCCTGCTTTGCGATCGCCTTTGCCGTGCGCGCATTGTCGCCGGTCAGAAGCACGGTCCGCACGCCCATACCGTGCAATTCTTTGATCGCCTGCGCCGAGTCCGCCTTGATCGGGTCCGCCACGGCGATCATGCCGATCAGCCTGCCGTCGTACGCGAACAGCAGCGGCGTCTTGCCCTGTTCGGCAAGCGCGTTCGCCTGCTCCTCCACAGCCCTGTCCGCAAGGCCCATCGTGCGCAGATACCGGAGGCTGCCGCCAACAAGCGCTTTGCCGTTCAGCATGGCTTTGAGGCCGTTGCCCGGCAGCGCTTCAAACGCCGTGACCTCGGAAAGCTGCAGCCCCGCAGCGGCGGCGCTCACCGCCTTGGAAAGCGGATGCTCGCTGTTCTTCTCCAGCGACGCGGCAAGCCGCAAAAGCTCCTCCCGCTCCGTGCCGAGCGGCAGAACGTCGGTGACCTTGGGCTCGCCCTCGGTGACGGTGCCGGTCTTGTCCAGCGCGACGATCTGCGTCCGTCCGGCGCCCTCCAGCGCGGCCGCGGTCTTGTACAGCACGCCGGTTTTCGCGCCGACGCCGCTGCCGACCATGATCGCAACCGGCGTCGCCAGGCCGAGCGCGCACGGGCAGCTGATCACCAGCACCGAAATGCCGCGCGCGATCGCAAAGGAGAACGGCCGCCCGGCGATCAGCCAGCCAATCATCGTCAAAAGCGCGATCCCGATCACCGCCGGCACGAACACGCCGGAGACCTTGTCCGCAATGCGGGCAAGCGGCGCTTTCGTCGCCGCCGCGTCGGAAACGGTACGGATGATCTGCGCCAGCGTCGTGTCCTCGCCGACGCGCGTCGCGCGGCATTCAATATACCCGTGCCGGTTCATCGTCGCGGCGGAAACCGTGTCGCCCTCCGTTTTGTCGACCGGGATGCTCTCGCCGGTCAGCGCGGATTCGTTGACCGCGGTCTCGCCCTTCAGAATCACGCCGTCCACCGGGATCTGTTCGCCCGGCCGCACCACAAAGACGTCGCCCTTCTGCACCTGTTCGATCCCGACCGTCGTTTCGACGCCGTCCCGTATGAGCACCGCGGTCTTCGGCGCAAGCTTCATCAGCCCCTTCAGTGCGTCCGTCGTACGGCCCTTGGACTTGGCCTCGAGCATCTTGCCGACCGTGATCAGCGTCGGGATCATCGCGGCCGATTCAAAGTACAGGTTCATGCCGTATTTTTCCACGACGTCGGCCTGTCCCTCGCCCTGCGCAAGGATCATCAGAAACAGCGACGCCAGCGAGTAGCCGAACGACGCCGTCGATCCCAGCGCGACGAGCGTGTCCATATTCGGCGCGCCGTGCATCAGCGAGGAAAAGCCGGAGGTAAAGAACCTGCCGTTGATCACCATGACGGCCACGGCGAGCAGCAGTTCAAAGAGCCCTAAAAAAACATGGTTGTCAAACGCCTTCGGCGCAGGCCAGCCCCACATCATGTGCCCCATCGAGAAGTACATGAGAACGAGCAGGATCGGCACCGAGAACAGCAGCCGGCGCACGAGCTTCGGCGTCTCACGGTCCTTCAGCGCTTCCGCGTCCGCCCACGACGGCGCAGCGTCGGACTTCCGTTCCGCGCCCTTTTCCGACGCGCCGTATCCGGCTTTTTCGACGGCGCGAATGATCTCGTCCGGCGATGCGGTCCCCTCGACGCCCATGGAATTGGTCAACAGACTGACCGAACAGGCGGTCACGCCCTCGACGGCGGACACCGCCTTTTCGACCCGCGCGGAGCATGCCGCGCAGCTCATGCCGGTCACATTGTATTGCTTCATGTCCGTCCTCCGCTCATTTCATCAGCTTTTTCAGCGTTTCCATCAGCTCGTCCACCGCGTCCTCGCGCCCGTTTCGGATGTCCTCGGTCACGCAGGAATGCAGATGCCGCGAGAGCAGCGTTCTCGAAAAGCTGTTCAGCGCCGAATTCACCGCGGACGTCTGTACAAGAATGTCCGGGCAGTAGGCGTCCTCCTCGAGCATGCGTTCGAGTCCGCGCACCTGTCCCTCGATCCGCTTCAGCCGGTTCATCAGATCGCGCTTTTCCTGTTCACTGCGGACCTTTTTGCGGTTCTGCGTTCCGTCCGTCTTGCAGCAATTGTCCATAAAAGCTCCTTTCGATACCCTATGGGGGTATTTCCGATGTCGCTATTATATACCCCCGCAGGGTATTTGTCAAGCCCCTTTTTCCATATCATACCATTTGTAAAATATGGGGCCGTATCCACCCCGTGTATTCTTCAGTTTTCAGTATTCATTTTAATCCGCAGAATATTCTCAGCGGAACGGGAAGATGATATCTTCCCCTACCGGGCCGTTGGCGTGATTCCTGACGGGGCGCCGGGGGCACGGAGCCAAGCGCTTGCGAGAAGGCTTTTGGCGTGCGCAATTCCTTGCCCTCCTTGTGCAAAGGAGGGTGGCACGACGAAGGAGTGCCGGGAGGATTGTAAAACCGGAGTGCGCGCAAGTGACAATCCCTCCGGGTTCACTGCGTTCTCCCGCCGATCCCGAAACATGGTCGTTGCGCGTCGCTGTCACTCCTTCCGTCCACTCCGCTTCGCTGCGTTACATAGGTGCCGTTGTACGCTTCCCGCGCGTACCATCGCGCGTCGCCATGTTCCCTGTTTCGGTCGCACCTCACCTCGCGTCTTGGCCCCCCTGTGGATGGTACGCGCGGGAAGCGCGCGATCTACCGCAGCAACGAAGCACAGCGGAGTGCTGGAAAGGGGGCTGTCGAGCGAAGCGAGACCGGGGGATTGTTTCGCCCGCCAGTGCTTGGATCGGCGCCCCTTTGCACAAGGGAGACTTTTTCACACAAAAACAGGACCGCCGAAGCGGTCCTGTTTGATGTTTTGGAATCAGTTGATAAAGTCCTTTGCCGCCATCGCGTATGCGTACAGCGCGCAGACTGCGTTCTGTGCAGCGGTGTTTTCCGCATATGCTTCGGATGCCAGCAGTTTGCCGACATAGGTCAGCGCGCAGACGCCGATCGTCTGGGTGTCGGCGCCTTCCGTTGCGGTGATCGTGAACTTCTCCGCAAGCCAGGCCGCCTTGACGCCCCTGATCTCGACCATAACGCGGTTGCCCTTCTGCGTCTTTTGGAGCTGGGTCTGCGCATCCCACGCTACGCCTGTTGCAGGCGTCACGGTGACCGTCACGTCATCCGCGTTCAGCTTCGAGCCGTCCGCATGCGCGAGGAAGATGCGGATCGCGGTTTCGCTGTCCAGCACCAGCGACATGGACGGCGCCTTAAACGCGTCGCTCCCTGCGACGGTCATCTGATACGGATCAGTCGTTGTGATACCCTTGATCTCATCGACGTCATACTCCGTCGTGTACGGATCCTTCATCATCTGCGCATACTTGTTGTTGTCCGGTTCGGTTCCCGTATTGATCTCCCAGTTGTTTATACTGCTGAGGAAGATCTGCACATAATGACCGTAGTCCGCAAGCGCATGCACCAGCGCAGTGATCTTTGTCTTGCCGGACGAATCCGGCAGCTCCGGAGCAGCCTCATACTCCCACTGGTTCACGTACTCCTTCACGGAATAAGTCCCCGCCGAAACGGTTTGTCCTTCTCCGTAATGGAATGTCGCTGTGATCTTGTCCGCCATCTGCAATGCATTCACCTTGCATTCGAACACGTATTTATCGTTTTCTACGTTATCAGCATTATAGTTGACCGTCTTTGTTGCCAAATTATCGGCGCCTTTACCGCTGATTGTGAAATCCATGTAGCTTGTCGAATAATCCACGCCGTCAATATACGGCAGTTCCATAAGGAACTTCACGCCGATTTCTTCGCCGAGCGTCAGGGAATGCGATCTGAGTGTCGGCACCGTTGCCGGAATCTCAACAAATGTTGCCTTGACTTCAACATTGTGCGCAGGCATGGTAAACTGCTTCGCTTCCTTGATATCAGTCGTTATCATCGTGTTATCATCATAGAGCGGGTGCGTTTCGTAGCTGTAAGTCAGCGTGTCGAGCGCGTAGCCCTCGCTCGGCGTGACGGTGACCGTGACGGTATTGCCCTCTGCTTCGACGTCCTTGCTCACCGTGACCGTGCCGTTCTTGTCCGCATCGTTGACCTTGACATGATATCCCTTCGGCGTCGCATAGATAACATGATCATGCCAATCGTCGTCGCCGTCACCGTTCGGACGGAAGTAGACGGTATAGCGTCCGGTTTCCGGGATCTCGCCATCATAGGCGCCGTATTCGTTTCCGAAACCGCTCGGATACCAGTTCGTTTTTATAATGCCATCCGCAGAGTACACGACCTTGAATTGGGTATACTGGAACTTGTGATCTTCGGGATCGGTAAGCTTTGCGCGCAGCAAATCGACGTCGATCATGTATTCCTCTGTCTCTGCAGCGGTCCGTGTGGTTATCTTGTAGGCGGGATTGAGCGACCAGCCGGTCATGGTGCCGACAAGGTAGTAGCCCGCATCCTCGGTCACAGGCGTCGGATCGCCGCCGCCGACGTCGCCGTACGCGCTCCATGTGGTCGTCGCGCCGTCCCAGACGCCCTCCGCGAGCGTGAACAGGTTCTTATCGGACGGGACCGCAAGGTCGCCCGTCTGGTTCCACCTGTTGCTCCAGTTGTTGTCCGAATTAGCCGGGTTCATGCGGACGAAGATGACGGTCGTATCTCCCGACGGAAGCTCGGCTTCATAGATGTCTTCCGTTTCTCCGTCGACCCTGGTCATGCTCGTCCAATGTTGACCGCTGCCCCAGGAATACATCGCAAAGCGCGCGCCGTCCATTTTCCAGCCGCTGTTGGGCTTGAAATACAGCGTCCGCGTCGTGGGTTCGGGCGACGGGGAAGGCGGCGCGGACGGTTCCGCGGTAGGCTGATAGACGACCGCGATGCCCGTCGGACCGACGGTGCCGCTGATCTTCCCGCCCGAAACGGTAAAGACGTTGCCGGTGATCTCGTCGAAATAGTAGCCGCTGCTCATCAGATGCGCGTCAAGGTTGACCGAGCCCGCACCGTCGAGCTTCACGATCGAAACGCCCGCGTCGCCGCCGCTTGTGCCGCGCTCGATCCAGACGGTTTTGTTGCTCGCAGAATCATAGGAGAAGTACTCGCCCTTGCCTTTGTAATGATTCTTGAACTTATTGACCGCCGCGACCGCCGGAGATTTCCAGGACGTGTCGGTGCTTGCCAAGCCAATACGCTCGTTCGGTCTCGCGAAGAACAATGCGGTGGAATTTGCTCTTGCGCCGACGATCGCCCACGTCTGAATCATCTTTTCGGTGGGAATGCCGTCTGTATGATCATTCAGATAATTGTCGTGCGATTCCGCCCAAATGACGTAACTTGACGGATTGCCAGAACGATAATAGATCGAAGTAGCGTTTACGCCGCCGGCATTTTGATCTTTAACCGCTGTGCGTGTATTGTTGCCGGTGACATTGTCGGTCAGACCAATATACTGCGTGTAATTCACCTCGTCGGTGCCCAAATCGTCAAGCGCTTCGCCGTAAATGAACAGGTATGCGCCCTTGTCGCTTGCATATGTCCTTGCTCCGTCGATTACCGTCGGCCAGAAATCGCTTCTCGTTCCCTCCGGATCGGCAGGCACTTCAATATGCTTTGCCGCGTCAAAGCGGAAACCATCGACGCCGCAGTCGATGCAGGCCTTCAGCAGGTCAAGGACCTTTTGCTGAATGACCTCATTCCCGGTATTCAGGTCCGGCATTTTCATATGATAATGCGTCGTGTTGAAGCGATCGGAGGGGGTATTATAATTTATCTCATTTTCCTCCGGATGAAAATAGTCCGCATTTTTCAGATCATCGTCAACCTGATCGGACAGATTATTGTTACCGTTGACCGTATAGCCACCGTCACCTTTATTTCCAAGATGATTTGCAACGATATCTACAATGACATAGATTCCTTCCTGCTCTGCAGCGGTACAAAGCTCTGTCAAGTCCTCTGCGGTGCCGAGCCAGGACTCGTTTTCGCCCGCGATACGGATGCCGATCGGCTGATAGAGCTTCCACCAGTTTCCGCTCGTATCGTTCCACGAGGCGTTGTAGTCCTTCGGCGGCTGCACCGGCGAAGTCTGTACCGCGGCGTAGCCCGCCGCCTTGATGTCCGGCAGCGCTTCTCTGATCTCGTCGAACGACCAGTCGAAGCAGTGCAGGATCGCGCCGCCCTGTACGATCGCCTGATCGATCGGACCGGACTCCGCGACGGCGGTCTTCGGTGCGAAGATCGTCGGGACGAGGCTCAGCACCATCAGAATGGCAAGCAGGACTGATAATACTCTCCGTTTCATATCCATTCCTCCTTATTGTTTGGAGCGGCAAAAACGCGCGGATCCGCCGGATTTCAGGCAGATGCGCGCGCCGTTTCGTACACGAAGGAAAGCGGGCGAAGGGATCCCGTCGTACGGATCGTATCCATGTCGCTTTCCATGCTTTGTCAGCTCCTTTTCCGATTATATATTGTAGCACGTTTCCTATATAAAAGCAAGGGTCAATCCGCAAAAAAACGAAGCCCGAAGGCTCCGTTTTCCGGAACAGGTATATCCATTTATTCGGATTGTATTCCCCGAACGTGACCGTAACGGTCATGCGCTCGCTGCCGCGTTTTTTCTC
>JAEEGK010015248.1_pt1 | contig 17066 bp, 12 predicted proteins | sample 8958771 | NCBI WGS metagenome assembly JAEEGK01 (sample SAMN16246547, study PRJNA631951) | gut metagenome | biome: gut microbiome; feature: rumen; material: SC-attached | host: Bos | place: Iran: Karaj | collected 2018-10 | reverse complement strand
ATTATATTGTATAAATAAATTTTTATTAATTTTTAATATTTATTAAAAATCCTTTTTTTAATTATATAGATTACATTAATTTATATTTATTCCTTTTTCATTCATTTTTTCTTTTTATTATATTATCAAAATTGCTCATTAAAATTATTTAATAAAATTCAAAAATAAATATTTATGAATTAATTAAATTAACATTTTAAATTTTGAAATCACTAAGTTTAAATATAATATTTGAAATAATTCGATCTAATCAAACCCAATAATTATAATAACTAAACTATGAATTATATATTATTTTTTAAAAAAAATTATTCCTTTCTTTTTTATTCATCATAAAGTAAATATTTTTTTCTCTTTTCCCTAAATTTGTTTACATCATCTTTCCACATTTCTTTAATTTCAGAAGCTTTTTTTCCTTGTAAAATCATTTCTTTAACATAATCAACACCAACTAACCTTTCAAAATGTCCACTAAAAAAATTTTTATCTCCATTTAATTTAACAAAAGCATCAATAACATAAGTTAAATCAAATCCATTTTTAATAATTTCATCATCATCTAATTCTCTTAAATCTCTCCCAAAACATTTTTGTCCTTCATAAATTGGATCTTTACAAATTGGATTTTTTTTAGGAGTAAAATTAAAAGTATAATACTTTTCTAATTGAGGATGTGCATAAACTTGAAAAGGAAAATCAGTTCCTCTTCCATAACTAACTTTAGTAGCTTCAAATAAACAAGTTGAAGGATATAAATAAACAGATTTCATATTAGGTAAACCTGGTGAAGGAGGAATAGGTAAATTATATTTAGTTTGATGTGTATAATTTTCTATAGTAATTACTTGTAATTTACATTCTTTTTTATCAATTAACCATCCTTCTCCATTACACATTTTTGCTAATTCACCTAATGTAAGTCCATGAACAACTGGTATAGGTAAATATCCAACTCCACTTTTATGTTTCATATCTAAAATAGGACCATCTATATAAAAACCATTTGGATTAGGTCTATCAAAAATTATCATTTGTTTATTATTATTTATACATAAATTCATTAATTGTATTAATGTTATATAATAAGTATAAAATCTTAATCCTACATCTTGAATATCTGATACTATGACATCAAATTTATCAATTGTTGTCTGTGGGACTGATTGTGGTGAATGTGAACCATAAAGTGAATGTATTGGAATTCCTGTTACTTTATCTATTGAATTATAAACTAATTCTCCTGCTGAAGCATCACCTCTAAAACCATGTTCAGGTGAAAAAATTAATACTATATTTATATTATGTGATAATAGAATGTCTAATACATGTTGTGTACCAACTATACCACTTTGATTACTAAATAATGCTACTCTTTTACCTTTTAGAATAGGAAGATATTCTGATGTTCTAGCTGCTCCAATAATAACTTCTGAATCTGATTTAAATGTTTGTGGTGTTGTTGATAACATTAAAAGAATCAATATAAAATATTTCATGATATTTTATATTAAATTAATATATTATTTAATAAACATTAATTTTTTATTTAATTCTCTTTCTTCAATATAATAAAATTCTTAAATATAAAAAATATGAAATCTACATTATTTTTCCTAATAATAACATTTTTTTCTTTAACTTCATCAAAAAGACCAATAATAGGAATATACGGTGTAGTATTTCCCCATGATGACTACTCATCATTTTCAGAAGAATTAGTAGATGGTGCAATGGTTCGTTGGTTAGAAGATGAAGGAGCTAAAATGTTACTAATTCATCATTGGTATTCTCATTCTCAAATAGATACTCTCCTCTCAAAAATAAATGGTGTAGTATTTCCAGGTGTTCGTCGTAAATCAAATTGGAAAAGTCTCTGGGAACAAAATGCAAGATATATAGTAAGAAAAGCAACAGAAATTTCTCTTCCAATTTTTGGAGTATGTCGTGGATTTCAATTAGTTAATGTATTCACTGCTGATGATACATCAATTTTAGGTGATTGTAAAAATACAGGAGCACATAAAATGACTGTTACTCCTTTTGCTTATGAATCTAAATTATATTCTTTATTTGAAAAAAAAGATTATTATCATTATGAAAATACTGATACTTCAGCTTTAATTAATAGTCATGGAATTGATGAGGAAACTTTTAGAAAAAATAAATATTTAAATGGATTATGTGATATTACTAGTTTTTCTACTGATCTTACTGGGAAAATGTTTATTAATTCAATTGAAAGTAGAAAAAATTCTGGTAAAGTTATTTTTGGTACTCAATTTCATCCTGAAATGGCTCTTTATACTAGACATGATGAATTGAAATTTAAACCTTGTGGAGAATCACTTAAAAGAAGTCAAATGATGGCTTTGAGTTTTGTTAAAGAATGTAGTATGAATAAAAATAAAATGAGTGAGGATGATATGAACAAATATCAATTTATTAATACTTTTAAATTAGAGGAGGGAGTTAGATATAATCATACTGAAAATAAATTTTATTTTAAAAAAGGTAATTTAAAATAAAAAATTTTGAGTTAAGTATTATTTATTTTTTGCTTTTTTTTCTTTTATGATTTAAAATATATGGAATATTTGATTTTATGTTTTTTTTTAAATATTTATTTTTTTAAAAGTAGTAAGTAAGTTTTTTCAAAAAAAAAGATTTTAAATATTTAAATTTTAAATTAAATAGCCTTTTTTAGGCTAAATCAAATAAGAATGATATATCCTCATCATTAGGATCAATAGCTTTAACAGTGAAAACTTTTTTAGATTTACTTCCAATTCTAAATGGAATTTCATTTTTAAATGGATTATTAATTTCATTTAATCCAGTAAGAACTAATTTCATTCTCAAAGGAGAACCACTATTTTCTAAACCAATATAATATTTATCATCAATTGACAAAATATATTGTTTTAATGTTGCATCTTTATCAATTGGTTCACCACTTTGATTAAAAACTTCCTCTTCATAATTTATTCCTTTAGCATTTTTATCTTTATTCTTATCATCTTTAACTGGTTCTTTTAATTTTTCTTTTTCTTTCTTTTCCTCTTTTTTTTCCTCTTCTTTTTTTTCTTCAGTTTTCTTTTTTTTTGAAGTTGGTCTTGCAGAACTTCTAAGAGAATAACTAAAAACAGAACTAAAAGCATAAGGCATATGAATAAATAATGCTGATTCATCTGGTCCAATTACTTTTGTAATTGAATTTACTTTATCTTTACCATCTTTTTCAAGATAAAAATCACCACATTTTTCATTTCTGAAATTCATTGTATCAGTTAATGTAACTTCATTAATTCCATCACTATTATCAAATAATATGAAAGTAAAAGGAAATTCAGTATTAATTGTTCTTTTACTTTGATAAATTTTTCCTCCAGCATAACTTTGAGGTGTAATATATTTATGTGCATAATCATTAATTGCATCTCTAATACTTTTTTGTAAATCTATTTTTGTTTCTTGTTCAATTCCAACTGCATATTTTGAATAACATGAAATTGTATGTCCATGGAAATTATCTCCTGTATATCTATAATTAATATCACTTATTAAATAATAAGTTCCTTTTTTTAAAACAACATCAATTGTACAATTTTTTTGATTATTATTATTACCTCCAACAAAATTATTATTTTCATCTATTAAAAGTAAATAATGTAAAGAAGTTTTTTGATAAGTATTATCCTTTAAAACTAATCTAGGATTCTTTTGATGAATTGTAATATAACAATGATTATCATCATTTTCACAAATTAATTTATTAACTAAAGGTCCTTGCTTAATAATTTCTTTATTATAATGCTTATAAGTATAAACAAAATCTTCATATAAATGACAAATACCACCAATAATAAAATAAGTTAAGAAATCATTATATGCAATCCAAAAAATACCCTCATCTTTTTTTTCAATTGTTAATTCTTTTTTAAGTTCTTCTGTCCAAAGTAAACTTCCATCACTCCAATTACCAGACCATTCAGTATTACCCCATGGATTTCTTAATTTAAGTAATCTAACAGGATAACCTCTATAATCAATTTCTTTGACTTTTAATATAGTATAAGCATGACCAGGTACAAGTCCTTTTTCTTCAATATCTAAATTATATGTATCTGTAGATGTACCTGCAGTCATAATAAATCCTTTTTCTTCAGAATCTTTTAAATGTCTCCATAAAGCTTCATTATCTATTTTTCCTATTAGAAATTTCTCAGAATATGCATTTGTAATATGATCAAAAACTTCATGTGGTTCACCTCCAATTACTTTAATATAAGAACCATTTAATTTTGCCCAAGCTTTTTCAATTAAAACAACCCATATTTCATTTCCATTAGTATAACTAAAAGCAAAATTTAATCCATATCTACCATAACAAGGGAAATAATCATCGATTAAAATAAGTTTCCAAACACCACCAATTCTAAAATAACATCCATAACAATGTTCAACACATTTTTCTTTAATATAAAATAATTTCTCAACTAATTTTGGGAATTTACAAAGAGCACCTATTGCAGATAGGAAATAACAATCACCTAAAGTACCTTGAATAATATCATCATTAATAATACCATCATAGAAAACTTGATAATTTTGAGAATTAAAAATATTTTCAGCACGAGCCCAATTAATATATTCCCAATTTTCTAAGTCATTTGGATGTACATCAGGTGGTCTTTGCCATCTACCATAATTATCAACAGGACATAAAGTCTCTTTAATTGGTTTAAAAATATCATCATTCCATAATTCACCTTTTTTACCTAATTTCTGTTTTTTATATATTGGAGTATCTTTTGGAATTTCTGTATTTGTAAAGGATACTATATTTGTTTTTTCTTTTATTTTTTGTTCTTCTAATTGACGTGCTTCTTCTATTTTTTTATTTTCTTCTTCTTTTAAACGTTCTCTCATTTCAATTTCTTTTTTTAAGTCTTCATTTGGATCATAGTTTAATGATTGTTCTATTTTCTTCTTTTGCTCTTCGTTTAATGCTTCGATTATTGAGTTTTTATCTTTTAGTAATTGATTGTATAATTGCTGAAGTTTTGGTTCTTCTTCTGTTGATGCTACTGGTATCATTTTTTCTAATTGAGCTAATTTTGCTTCGAGTTCTGGAAGAGAGTCTGTAGATAATATTTTTTTTGGTTTATTTTCTTCTTCTTTTTTTTCTTCTTTTGGTTCCTCTTTTTTATGTTCTTCTTTTTTAGATTCTTCTTCTTTTTTTGGTTCTTCTTTTTTAGGTTCTTCTTTCTTTTCTGGTTCTCTTGTTCTTCTTCTTCTACTACCTGTTTCTTCTTTTTTAGATTCTTCTTCTTTTTTTGGTTCTTCTTTTTTGGGTTCTTCCTTCTTTTCTGGTTCTCTTGTTCTTCTTCTTCTACTACCTGTTTCTTCTTTTTTAGGTTCTTCTTTTTTTGGTTCTTCTTTTTTGGGTTCTTCCTTCTTTTCTGGTTCTCTTGTTCTTCTTCTTCTACTTCCTGTTTCTTCTTTTTTAGGTTCTTCTTTCTTTTCTGGTTCTTCTATTTTTTTTGGTTCTTCTTTTTTCTCTTCTTCTTTCTTTTCTTCTTCTTTTTTTGGTTCTTCCTTTTTCTCTTCTTCTTTTGGTGGTTCTACTTCAATTTTAATTGTTGGTTTTTGTTCTTTTTCTTCTAATTCTTTTTTCCTTTTCTTTTCTTCTTCTTCATTCTTTTTCATTTCTTCTATTTTTTGTTGTGTTTCTTTTTTCTTTTTATCTTCAAGTTTCTTTTGTTCTTGTTCTAATCTTTTCATTTTTCTTTCTTCATCTTTTCTAGCTTTCTCACTTTCTTCTTTTAATTTCTTTTCCTGACTTTCCAATTCTCTTTTCTTTCTTCTATCTTTTTCTTTTTTAATTTCCTCTTGAATTTTTTTTTCTTCTTCTTCTCTTTTCTTTTCATTTTCTTCAAGAATATATTTCTGTGCAGAAATTTTATTTTCTTCTTCTTTTCTTTTAATTTCATCTTCTAATTTCTTTTTTTCTTCTTCTTTCCTTTTTTCTTCTTCTTCTTTCATTTGAATTAACAATTTATCTTCTTCTTCTTTTTTTTTTCTTTCAGCTTCAATTTTAAGACTTTCTTCATGAGCTTTAGTTAACATATTAACAATATGAGCATTATCATTTAAAAGTTCATATATTCTAACTTTTTCATCCATAGTATAAATTGAAGAATTTCCTTGTTCTTCCAACTTTAAATATCTAAGTGCTCTTACAACAGCACCAATTTGTTTCAAAATTAAAGCAGGTGAAGTTCTAATTAATTTCTTAGAAATATTTTTCCATTTTTCTTGTGTTTGAATTTCTAATTGTCTTTTTTCTTCATTAGTTAATCTTTTTTGACCATAATTATCATAATTATCATAATCACTATAATTATTATATCCTTGAAATATTGACATTGGATTTTTAAAAATTTGAGACATTGGTTGATTAAAGAAACCAAATCCTGTATTTTTATTATTTTGTGATATTGGATTCCACATATTTGAAAATTCTGATAAAACTTGTCCAAAATAATTTTGTAATTCATTTGGTGAAGTAAATCCATAACCTTTATTAGGAATATATTGTTGTTTTTTTAATCTTCCTATTCCTCCTGCTTTTAATAATTGAGGTTTTTCTTCTTTTAATCCTTCATGTTCATTTTTAATTTCATTTTCTTTTTTTTCTTCTTCTTTACTTCCAATTTTCCTTCTTCCAGTTTTTAATTTTGTAGGTTCTGTTTTCATTAATTCTTTAAAATTTTCAGATATTCTATCACCAACTTTTTTAACTAAATTTCCAAAATTTTCTTTATTAAATAAAAAATCAACAATACTTTTATCACCAAAAAGTTCTTCTGGATTAATATTTTTAATATCATTTAATATTTTTTCTGTAATAATACCCAAATCACTTTTAATCTTTTTCCCAATTAAATTAAAATTATTAATAATTTCATTATATCTTTCAATAGCTTCTTTCATAATATCTTGTCTACTAAATTTAAAATCTTGAGCTTTTTTTCCTTTACCAGGAGCACAATACCAATATCTTTCTTTTAAATGACCAATATCTTTATAAGTTTGTCCTTTAATTTCATCAAAGAATCTAGGATCAAAAAAGAAATAATCACTAACTAAAGGTTGAAATACATGTTTATCAATTTCTTCTTCATCTTCCATTTTTTCTAATAATTCTTCTTCATAAATTGGTTTATCATCATCTAAAAATTTTTGATTTATTTCAATATCAATAAATGGATTTACTCTTTGAACTTCAGCAAAATATGGTTCAAAATAATTTATTTCATTATCTTTTATTTCTATTTTTAATGATTGTAATTGTTTTTTATATTCACCAAAAAAAAATAATTGTCCTTTTGGATTATTTCCAATGTAACTTGTTTTTCCTGAACGACATTTAAATCCTAAAAATGTTATTTTTTCATCAATTGTTCCTAAAATATGTGTAATTCCATCTCTTAAATTTATATCTGGGAATTCATTAACGTCTTCAAAATTTAATCTTGGTAAATTTATTTCTAATGGAATAAATAATTTTTTTCCTTCTTCATTTTCTTCATTTGTTGGAAATAAATCATATTTGAAAAAGTCATCATACATTATTTGAAAACCTTGTATTTTTTCTTTGTTTATGTCAGTTATAACTGAAAATTGTGATATTGATTTTTTTTTCTTTCCTTCTTTTGTTTCAAATTTTGTTCCTTCTGTTTCTTTTTTACCAATTGAACCAATTTCATTTTTTAATGCTTCATTAAAAAATAATTGGAAAAAATTTTGTGTGTCTGCTGAAACTTTATTTTCTTTATAATTTAAATAACATTTAATAAAACGACGAAATGTTATATATTTTCTTTTTGGACCACACATTTCTTGATATACTGTTTCTAAAGATATATTTTTGTCTTTGATTAATCCACCAAAACATTCTTCAAAACGAGGATATGATGCCATATCTTTATATTGATCGAAAAATAAATAATCTGCATATATTTTTAATTTGTTTATTTCTTCTTCTGTTAAGTCTAATTTTGATTTGCTCATTTTTATATGTTTTGTTTTTTTTAATTTTTTATATGATTTTTTATTATAAGTTTTAAAATTATTTTTTTTAATCTGTTTTTTTTATTTTATATTTTATTTAATTAATTATTTTTTAATTTTTAAATTTTATTATATATTAAAATTATTATTAAACAAATTAGTTTGTTTTTTTGATTGTAAAGGCTTAAATTCATTATCCTCATCATAATCATCATCATCATTTTCATAATTATTTTCATTTTCTTTTATTTTAAAATAAAAGTTCTTTTTTGAATTTTGAATACAAAAATTAATATAATTAGCACATTTCAAATTATTAAATTCTTTTTTACCTTCAAAAATAACTTCATTTAATTTTAAAAAATCATTTTTGTTTTCTCCATTAATAGTAAAATTATTTAGTTTAATAATCTTATAATTATTAATATCATTACTATCTTTAGGAATTAAAGTAAATCTTACATCACTATCTTTTCTATCAAATTCAATATTATCATTTATATTTAAAAATTCATTAATATTATTATTATAATTTATATTATTAATATCATTTATTCTAGATATAGATTTAGATTCATCTATTTTTTTTAATATTTCATTGTCAAATAATTTTATTCCAGTTAAAAAGTCATTTTCTTTATTATGATCAGATAATGTAACATCAAAACATTTTAATAAGAAATTTGATAATTCAATTTTTGAAATTTTATCATTTAAAAAGAATAAGGGATTTTCATTTATAAATTTTTCAATATATAAATATTTATTACTCTCTTTTCTAATATCATCACTTTTTTTAGCATAATAATTAATTGCATTAATAATATCTATTGAATTAAATTTTTTATTTGTATCATCTGATGCAAATGAATTTAAATAATCATATTTTTCTTTTATTTCCCTTAAATATTTTTGAAACATATTATAATCACCTTTTATATCATATGTTAATTTTAATTTTATTTCATAAATTATTTTTTCTCTTAATGTAAGTATTATTGATTCTTTAAGTTCTTTAAATATTAAATCTAAAGAATTATTTATTTTATCATCAATTTTTTGAATTAAATTACTTTTTGTATTAAATTTTTTAATAAAAGAATCTAATTCTAAAAGATATGATGGTAAAAAATCATCTAAATTTAGATCTTCATTTTGACAATGTGAACATTTTAAATTTAAAGTATCTCCAAAATTTAAAAATAATTCAGTTTTTGTAACTTCTCTTTGACAATTTGGGCATCTTAAAAATCCTTCAAATACTCTTAAATTAGTAGGTAAAGTATTAGGGTTTTGATAAGTTGGTTTTCTGCATACAGGACATATAATTTTATTAGTATTCCTTTTATATATATCTTCTAAACATTCTAAACATATAGTATGTTTACAACATGGTAATAATTTAGGTACTTTTTTTTCAGAATTTTTGTTAAAAGTTTCTAAACAAATTTGACATAATTGATTAAAATCATCCATTTTTTTAAGATTTAAAATTCTCAAAAAGTCAATTAATTTATATTAATATTAAAAAAAGAGAATTATTTTTATTTATTAAATGTTCTATAATTAAAATATAAAATAAGAAAATATGGCAATTAATTTAATTCAAATTAACACAAAATATAAAAATAAAAAAAAACAAATTAAATAAACACAAAAAAAAAAATAAAAAAACAAAAATGAATTTCTTAGGTCAATTCGTTTCAAAAGATGATATAATGTCATTAAAAGACACATCATCAAAAAAGAAAAAAAAGAAAAAAAACAAATCTCAAGAAGACCTCGAAAACAACAATGAAGATTCAAAAAACTTAGTAGATAAATCAAAACAAAACATAGAAGGTGAATCAAACAATTCAAATATGGTTTCAAAAGAATTAAAAAAAAAAGCATCTCCAGAAGAAATTCCCGATTCAAAATCCCTAAAAAAAAAATTAAAAAACTCAGTCCTTTCCAAAATTTCAATAATATCAAATCAAGATTCAGAAACATCAACATCAAGTGAAGATGTAGGTGCCCATTCATATTGGTATCGTGGTGAATGTTTTCAATTAGTTGATGATTGGGAAACCGAATTAGAAAATTACGCTCAAGTTGTAATAGAACAAAAAATAGAATTAATAGAAGTTGTTAGAAAATGCGAAACAATAAATAGATATAATATTTATCATATTTCACAAGAAAATAATGTAAAACAATTTTTATTTAAATGCAAAGATGTAACTAATTGTTGTTTTAGAAATTATTGTCCTTCTGTTGGAAGACCAGTTGAATTTCAAGTTGTTCATATTGATGATTCTACTGTAAAACCTAATTATCGTAATGCTGATGCTACAATTTCAAAAGATTTTTTACCTGCTTGTTTACCTTGTTTTAAACCTTCTACTGCAATTTATTTAAATGAAAGAGTTGGAATAGGATTTTCAAAAAAGAAAATTGGTAGATTTGTTGAGATTACAGGATGTTCTATTCAATTTATGATTCAAAATGCTCAAGGAATTGATAAATGGAAAATATTTGGAAAATATTGCCAATGTGGTTTTTGCTGTAAATGTACTCCTATTGGTGAATGTTATATTGCTGATTTTTTTATTTATGATGCTAGAGCTGATATTGAATCTGCTACTCCTGTTGGAAGTTTACAAAAAGTTTTTAAAGGGTTAAGTGATGTTATTAGTAATAGTAATGCACTTATTCTTAATTTTCCACCTAATGCTAGTGCTAATGAAAAATTGGTTTTTATTGCTGCTGCTATGTTAATTGATTATAGATTTTATGATGAAGTTGGATGTGATTATGGGAATATTTTGTAAAGGGTTTTTTTTATTAGGTTTTCTTTTTTTTTTTCTTTTTTTGTTTTTAGTTTTTTTTGGGATTTTTATTATATATTTTTGGGATTTATTTTTGTGGAAATATAATGTTTCTAAATATATATTATAATATTTATTTATTTTTTTATTAAGAAAAGTTATCATTTTAAAAATTAATTTTTTGTTTTTTATCAAATATATAATTTTTTTAAATTTAACATTTATTTGGTCTTTTAAAATCTGGTCCTTGTGTAGGACATCTTTCATTCATTTTTGAATAAGGATGAATAGTAGAATAACCAGGTAATTCAACTTTAAATTTCCCCATAATTTGACAATAAGGTAATTCTGGATCAGCTTCAACACATTCTTTAGGTCTATTATAATTAGTATCCCAAAAATCAAGCATATAAACATCTCTAGGAGTAAATTCTCTAGCTTGAATATCAACACCATCAAATAATCCTCCTACTTTATAAAAATAAGTAACAAATGCAGAACAAACAAAATTCTTTCCATTAGAATAAATCCATTCATCTCTTTCAGGAACAGCAAGTAAATCCTCAAAAGTTAATCCTTTCCTTGCTGCTTTAGCAGCAATTTCAGGTATAGTCAAACCCTTTGTACCTAATCTCAAATTAAGACCTTCTCCAACCATTTTATCAGAAAGTTTCCTATTAAATTTTTCAATAATAGAAAAAATAAATTCAATTAATTCATGTTGAGTAATAAAAGGTAAATTATTATTTTTAGTATCAATCCATGAAAAAATAAAATTCTTGTATCCATATTCCAATCCTTCAGCTTCATTTAAAAACCATTGAATAGCTTTTTTCTCATTAAATTTTTTTCTAATTTCTTCCTTCATAGGTAAAATAACAACACTCCTTTCAGTATCCATAGCATATTTAACAAAATCTTCATATTTATTTTTCTGGATACCTTTCTTAGGCCAATTTGGACTATCTTGACTTTCAAGAATATATAACTCACCATTAATCCAAGCAGCTACAGCTGCATGACCTACATGACTTCCTGTTCCCATTTGTATCATACTTCCTAAACCATCTACTCTATGAACTCCTATGAAATCTCCTGTATGGATATTTTTCTTATCCATTATTACTAATTTATTATTTCTTGGTTTTACTTTATAGTGATTGTATATTTTTAACATTTCTATATTTGCTTCTTCTAAATATTTTGGTACTTTTGGACGAAGAAATGGTATTGGATTTTTTGGGTTGAGACCCATTCCTCCTAAATATAGTTTTATTGACATAAATAAAGATTTTATTGATGATATTATACCTTGACAAAAACCTAGGATTTTTATTGAGTTTACTTTTATTTCGTCAATATCATTTTGGGATAAGTTTTTTATTTTTATTTTGTGATTTCCTACTGTTATTATTGAAATTATTTTGTTTATATTTGTTGTGTGGATTAAGAAAGTATCTGTACATAATAAGGATTTCTTTTCTTTTGTATAGAGGTTAATTTCAAGGAGTTTTTTAGAAAAAAAAGTTATTGTTGCTTTTACTTGTTTAAAACATCTACTTTTAAATTCTATAGTTTGAGATAGTTTATATAATTTTGCTTTTATAATTGGAATTACATAAAAGTAATTTGGGTCTAATGGATTTGGTCTTTTTTGACATAAATCTTGTGAATAATCATTTTTATCTATCTTTAACTTTTTTGACTCTTGTTTAAAATATTCTTCATATCCTATTTTTCTATTTTGTGTATTTATTAAATCTATTTCATAATCTGATGATATGTTATAATAAAGAGCACTAAAAAAGTTATGTGTGAAAATTTCATTTAATATTAATAATTACGTAATTTTTTACAATAAATTACTAACAATATTAGATAAAAAATATTAAGTTTCTAAATATATAAATATTTATTTATTATTTAAAATTAATTAATCATATAAATTTATTTAATAAAAGAAAAAAATTAATTTTTTAAATTATAAGATTAAATATGGATTTCATGGATTTTGGATCATCAAATAATCAAGACGACAGTCTTCTTTACATTACATTTAATCAAGATTGTTCATATATTATAACAGGAACTCAACGTGGTTTTAAAATATTTAATTCAAATCCCTTAGAACTTCGTTATGAAAGAAGTAAAAATAATATAATAATAAAAAACTATAGTATTGGATGGTGGAATTGGAATAATTGAAATGCTTTACAAAAGTAATATTCTAGCTTTAGTAGGTGGAGGGAAAAACCCAAAATTTACTCCTAATAAAGTAATATTATGGGATGATTATCAAACTAAAATATTAACAGAATTTAAATTCCCATTATCAGTAAAAAATGTCAAATTAAAAAAAGATAAAATATTCGTAGTATGTGAGCAAAAAATTTATGTATATTCAATGGATAAATTCAAATTAATAGAATCAATAGATACATTTATAAACAAATTAGGAATAATAGGAATAAATACAGGAGAATCATTTACAATATTAGCATATCCATCATATCCAATTGGTTTCATGAAAGTAAAATATTATGAAAAATCACAAGAAGTAACAATAAATGTTCATGATTCATATTTAACATATATAGTAATAAGTAATGATGGTAATTTAATTGCAGTTTCTGCTGAAAAATGTTCTTTAATTAGATTATTTTCTATTGAAAAAGGAGAATTTATTGAAGAATTTAGAGTAAGTGCTACTTATATGAATATTAATTATTTAATTTTTTCTCCTAAGACTGAATTTCTGGGAGCTTGTTCTGATAATGGTATTATTCATATTTGGTCTCTTGGTTCTTCTTGGAAGATTTTTAGAGAAAAAGGAATTGAGATTGAAAATTTACAAATTGATGAAAATATATTACCTGTTAATAGAAAAAGTTTTTTAAGTTTTTTACCTAAATTTTTAACTCATGGTGCATTTGATAGTATGAAAAGTTTTGCTAAAGTTAAATTAAATGATGAACAATCTATTTGTGCTTTTGGGAATGATAATTGTATTATTGCGGTTTCAAATACTGGAGTATATTATAAAGCAAAAATGGATCCTATTAAAGGAGGACATTGTAATATTATACAGGAAGAAGAATTTAATAATATAAAAAAGAATAATGCTGAACTTTAGTTATTCATTTTATTAAATAAATTTTTTTTAATTTAATTTGTTTTATTTTATATTTATTTATTTTTTTAATACCAACCACTTTTCTTTACACTATTTTTATTCATTTGCTTTGTTCCTAAATATTCTGCATCATTATCATCATAATCATCATACTCGTTATTATATTTTCTTATTTTTCTTTTTTTAAAATTTTTTACTTTTTTTTTCTTTTCTTTTAATAAAGCTTTATTAATTTTATTTAATTGTTCTTTTTCTTCTTTTAATGAAATAAGATTTCCAGAAATTGTTTTTTTTTGTTTTTTTAATTTTTCAATTAATTCAAGTAATTCTTTTTCTTTTACTTTCATTTTAGATTGATTTGAATTATTTTTCTCTATTATTTCATTTTTCTTTTGTTCTAATTCATCAATACGTGATAAAATTGAATTATTTCGTGTTAAATTTTCTTTAATTATTTTTTCATATTGTTTATTTTCAGCGATTAAAAATTTATTACTTTCAATTAATTTTTCAATTTCTTTTTTATATTTTTCATTATTTTCATTCTTTATTTCAGCTCTAACTTTCATTTTTTCAAATTCAATAGATAAATCTTCAAATTTTTGTTTATAATCAATTTTATCAATATTTGGACATGTTTTTAAATAATGTTCATTAAATTCAGAATATGTAAAAACTTGACCACATCCTTTTTCACATTTAAACCTTAAAATATCAGATAAGAATAATTTTAACCATTTATTCTCTTTAAATGATGAATCATTGCATCTAAAAGGACAATTTTTATTTTTTTCATTCCATTCAATAATACAATGTTTACAAAAATTATTCTTACATGAAGAACATTCAGTTGGCTCATTTATTATTCCATCACAAATAACACATGTAATTAATTTTTCAATTTCTTCTAATTCATCTTTGTTTATAAGATATGTACTATCTATAAACATTATTTTTTAAAAAAAATTATTAAATTTATTTATATATTATAAGTTTTTTTGTTTAATAGATTTTATTAGTTATTAAATGAATTTAATTAACTGAACTATATGAAGAATCCATTGAATCACTTTCTATATCATTTGTAATTGAATAAGATAAAAATTTTTTATTTAAAATAATACAATTGCATAAAAATAAAAATAACCAAGTTAATAATATAATTAAAATAAATATATTATGATTTATTTTTGTTAATTTTTCAGGATGTAGGAAATAGATAAAGTTTTTTTTCTCATCATAAACTTTTATAAAAAAATATTTTTCATTAGATTTATTCAACTTATTTTCAAATATTACTTTATGTAAATTATCTCTTATTTTATAAGTACCATTTAAAGCATTATTATTTGATGTATGATTAATTATTTCACAAATATTACTCAATTCATTATTAAAATAATATAAATTATATGAAATATTATTATTAAAATAATTTGATGAAATATTAATTTTAAATATTAAAAATTCTTCACTATACAATTCATCTTTTAAAGTTAAATTTATTTTTTCCATTTTTGAAGTATTAGATTTATATCTAATATAAAAAGAAATTGATTCTGCAAATTTTAATGTTACATTTGCATTATTATTTATTTTATAAATAAATTCATTTGAATCTTTATTTAGTGTTGCATTAAATGTATTATTTCCATTTATTAGAGTAAAATTGGTTTTTGTTGAATCATTACAAAGAAAAATTTGTATATAAATATAATTCGATTCATTTGAAATATTTTGAAACTGAAGGATATTAGATAAATTATTATAATAAAATGAACCTTCTTCAATAATGCTTTCACAAGTAATAATTTTATATAATAATAAAAAATAAAAAAGATAAATTTGCATAATACGATTAATAATTAATAATAATTAATTTTAATATGAAAATTTATTTTTTTTTGATTTTGTTATTTGGAATTACTCACTCAAAAAATCATTTTCGAGATTTTATAAAAAATTTTCTTGATCAAAATAAGGACATAAGTTATGAATTATCAAAAGATTGTTTTGGAGAAACATTTGAATCAGATTTAGAAATTTTAAAATCTTTATATGAAGGAAATAATTATAATTTAATATATGCTTCTCTTATAAAAATTGGTTATGGAGTACTTCAAAATTGCCCTATTGAAGAAATAAAAACAATTTTCAATAATTTTAAAAAAAATATGAAAATATTTTATATAAAAAATAAAACAAAAGAAATTGCAGTTAAAGAATTAGTAAAAACATATAAAAAAGGAAAATATTCAGGTGAAATTATTGGAAAAACTTTAGGAAAAGTGATTTATATTTTAATTCATTTTGAAGAGACAATGAATCTACCTGGAATAAATAATTAAAAAATTTTAAAATAATATATTAATAATTAATAACAATTTATTATAATTATATATTATTTTTATCTTTTATAAAAAAAATTAAAAATCATCAGTATTTAAATATATAGTTTTATGAGAAATTGAAAATGAATTATCATTTATATTATAACTTGCAATATTAAATTTTTTAGTAAAATTTTTATAAACACCATTTCCAACATAAATAAAATCTTGTCTATTATAAAACAAACATCGATGAGTTAATTTAGATATTCCTTTAGTAACGGATATAAATTCTCCATTATTATTAATATTTATTTCCATTTGTTGCTTTAAAGCATCATTTCTGTTATTAAAATTAGAAAATCCACCTAATAATAAAATTTTACTATCATAATTATTATATTTAATTACACCCATAGTACTAATCATAAATTGTTCATCTTTTAATTGAAATAATTTCCAAACCTTTGATTTTTGCATATCATATAATTCATATCCATTAGAATATCTTTTATTTTTAAAATCATATCCACCAATACAATAAATAAATCTATTATTTATTGTAAATAAAGTTGCATTTGCCCTTAATTCATTTAATTTGTCAAAATTTTTCCAATTTGTATTTTCTTGTGATATATCTAAAAATTCACAATTTTTTGAAGTCACTCCTCCACATATAATTAAATAATTTTTTTCTGGAAAAAATGTAATGTTATG
>JAEEGK010015246.1_pt1 | contig 17066 bp, 7 predicted proteins | sample 8958771 | NCBI WGS metagenome assembly JAEEGK01 (sample SAMN16246547, study PRJNA631951) | gut metagenome | biome: gut microbiome; feature: rumen; material: SC-attached | host: Bos | place: Iran: Karaj | collected 2018-10 | reverse complement strand
TAAAATCTTTTTTTAAATTTCTCAAATTTTGTTTTTTCATCTAATTCAATTTCTTCATTTTCTTTATTTTCATCTTCAATAATTTTTATATTTTCATTTTTTTCATCTTCAATTTCATTTTTTTCATCATTTTTTTCATTTTTTTCATCTTCAATTTCATTTTTTTCATCATTTTTTTCTTCATTCATTAATAAATTCGGATTATTTCTCATTTCATTAATTTCTCTCAATTGTTTAATCATTCCATTTAAATTAAACTGAACAAATTTTTGTTTTAAAACTTTTCTATTTGATTCCATTTTATAACGCAAATATTTTCTTACAACATTGTTTCGAAATTTTTCCTTTCTTTCAAAAGTGCTCATTCTTAAGTCACATGCGCTGCCATATGAAAATAATTCCCTTTTATTTAACATTATTTCACTTTCATTTTCGTAATCTTCGTTTGGGTCGATATTTGGATCAATGTTAATATGAGATTGATCTAAATGAGTACTGTCATCTAAATTATCATCGATATTTTCAAATACGAAATCATCGTAATTATCTGACATTTTTATAATTAATATAAATATTTTATCAAAAAATAATTTTTTTTTTATAATTATTTTTTTTATAAATATTATTTTAAATATAGTTTATTAATAATAATAATAATATTTTTATTTTATTATTATTATTATTTAAATTAAATTTTTTAATTTTTTTATTTTTTTCTTCTTCAATTTTTTTTAATTTTATAATTTTTGGTCCAATCATTTCACAAAATTTTCCCCAAAATCCAACAACTTTTTTAATATAAATAAATTGATTTTTAAGTTTTTTATTATGAACATTATTTAAATTTTTATTTAAATTTTTAATAATATCTTCATAATAATAATTTTCAAAAAAATTATTAAATAATTTTTCATTTGCAATTTTTTCTTTTTTTTTCTTATTAATTATTAAATTATTTAATTTTTTCTTATGATTTTTTAATTTTTTAATGTTTTCATTTGAATTTGATTTCGAAATCGAAAAAATTTTTGATAATTCTGTAAAATCATTTGTTGAAAAAGAAGAATTTAATGAATTTGATTTTAAATTTGTTAAAAAACTATTTTTTATATTTGAACTACTAAAACTTTTTTTAATGTTTTTATTTAATAAAATATTTTTCGATTTTAAAATTGAATTATTTTTAAAAAATTTTATTTTATTATTATTATTAAAATAATTATTATTAATATTATTATTAAAACTATTGCTAATTAATGAAATGTTATTTTCATTTGAAATGTTATTTTTTCTTTTTATTAAATTTTGTTTTATAATGTTTATTTTTGATATTATTAATTTTTTGTTTGAATTTAAAGGAGTTTTTGAATATTTTTTTATAAATGGTAAATTTATTGATTTTATATTTATTTTATTATTAATATTATTTAAAGAATTTTTCATTTATTTTTTATAATTTTTAATTATAATATTAAATATATTAAATTAAATAAAAAAATTATTTTTTATTTTAATTTTCATAGTAAGGATTTGGAGGAAAATTATTATTTTCTATGTTGTTATTATCATATTCATTATTATTATTATTATCATAATTATTATTATCAAAATTATTTTGATTATTATTTTGATAATCATAATTATTATTGTTATCATCATAATTATTATTATTATTTTCAAAATTTTCTTGATTATTATTATTATCATAATTATTATTATTATTATTATAATTATTATTATCAAAATTATCTTGATTATTATTATTATAATTATTATTATCAAAATTATCTTGATTATTATTATTATAATCATAATTATTATCATTATTGTAATTCATATTATTATAATTATTATAATAATTGTTATTTTGGTTATTATTAAAATTATTAACATTATTATTAAAATTATCATAATTATTATTATTTTCATAGTTATTATTATTATCATAATTATTATTATTTTCATAATTATTATTATTATTATCATAATTATTATTATTATCATAATTATTATATTGATAATTATTATTAGAATTTTCATAATTATTATTATTAATATTATCATAATTATTATTATTAAAATTATTATCAGAATTCTCTAAATTATTATTATTATTATTAAAATTATTATTAAATTTATTATTATTATCTAAATTATTATTATCATCCGTATTATCAGTATTATTATTTTGATAATAATTATTATTATTATTAAAATCATTTTGATTATTTTCATAATTATTATTATTATTTAAATCTTCATTATGAATTTCATTATTATAATTATTATTATTTTCTTCAGTATTATTATTTTCATTATTATTATTAAAATTTTCTTTTTTTTCATTTTTCAAAACATAAATTTCATTATTTAAATTATTAATTTGTTCATTTAAATCTTTAATAACATTATTTAAATAATCGAATTTTTCTTTAACATTTTTTTCATTTTCAAAATTATTATTAAAATTATTTTTTAAATCAGAATTTTCTTTTCTTAAATTTTGAATTAAATTTTCTAAATCTTGAATTTTTTTTCTTTCATCATTAATTAAATTTTGATAATTAATAATATTTTCATTGAAATTTTCTTTATTTTCATTTTGAATAATTTTTTCAACATTTAATTTTTCAATTTTTTCATTTAAAATATTTTTTTCATTAATTAAATTATTAATTTTATTATTTAAATTATTAATAACTTCAAAATTTTTTTTTTCATTTTCTTTTTCTAAAATTTTTTGATTTTCATTAATTTTTTGATTTAAATTTTGTTCATTAATTTTATTATTTAAATTTTGAATTTCATCAATTAAATTTTTATTATATTTTTCTAAATTATAATTTTTATTTAATAAATTTTCATTTTGTTTTTGTAAATTTTGATTTTTTTGATTTAAAATTTTAATATTTTTATCAAAATTTTTAATGATTTTTGAAGCTTCTTTATTTTCATCAATAAAAATATTTAAATTTTTTTCAATTCGAATTTTTTCTTTTAATAAATTTTTATAATTTAAATCTAAATTTAATAAATTTTTATTTAAATTTTCATTTTTTGAATGAAAATTATTTAAATTAAATTCTAATAAATTTTTATTTTCATTTAAATTATCATTTTTTATTGTTAAATTTTTTAAATTTGAAAATAAAATTTGATTTTTTTCATTTAAATTTTTAATTTCGGAATTTTTTATTAAAATTTCATTGTTTTTTTTATTTAAAGTTTCATTTAAAAAATTTTTATCATTTTCAATTTGATTTTTTAAATTTTTTATTTTTTCAATTTCATTTTCTCTTTGATTCAAACGATTTGAAATTGAATTAAATTCTTTATTAAAATTTTCAATAATATTTTTTAAATTTAAATTTTCATTTTCAATTTCTTTATTTTTATTATTTAAATTATTATTTTCAATTGAAATTTTATTAATTTCATTATTTAAATCAGAAATTTTTTTTTCGTAATTTTTTTGATTAATTTTTAAATTTTCATTTTCATTTTCAATTCGATTTTGATTTTCATTTAAAATTGAATTTTCTATTTGAATTTCATTCAAAGTTTTTTTTAATGAAAAATTTATTTTTTTTTCATTTTCATAATTTTTTTTTTCTTCTTTTAAAATTAATTTTAAATTCGAAATTTCTTTTAAATTATTTTCATTAATATTTTTCAAATTTAAAATCGTTTTATTTAAATTTTCATTTAAATTTTTCAAATTATTTTTTTCAGAATTTGAATTTAAATTTTCAATTTCCAAATTTTTTTTTTCATTCTTTAAATTTTCATTTTCATTTTGAATATTAAAATAATTTTTTTCTTTAATTTTACTATTCAAAATTTCTTCTTTAAAATTCAAAATTTCTTCATTCAAAATTTTTATTTTTTCATTCAAATTTTCATTTTCATTTTCTTTCAACTTCAAATTTTTCATTAAATTCTCATTTTCAACATTTTTTCTATTAATTTCAAATTTTTTCTCTTCAATTTCATTTTTCAACTCAAAAATCATTTTTTTTTCATTAAATTTTTCCATATTTTAATAAAAAAATATTAAAAAAAAAATTAAATGTTAGAAATAAACAACAACGAAAATCAAAAATCACTAATAAAAAAAAAAGGCGATTTAAATTTCAAAAAATGGCTTTTATCATTAAGTTCAATAGGAAATTTAATTTTAGGCGGACTTTTATTCATAATGGGAATTTCCGCAATGCGATTTAATTTAGATAGAATTTTTGTAGCAGATCGAGGATTAATTTCAATAGGATTCATAATCATTTTATCATCAATTTTATGTTTCATTGGAATTTATTACAATAGTTTTATTATTCTTTTGATGGTCTTTTATAACTACGTTTTAACTATGATTTTTTTAAGCGTTTTCGCATTAGGCGCAGTGACAATGAATAATAATTTAATTGACTGGATTGATAATCATTGGGACATTATTCGCAGCAGCGTTTTTTCATATGACATGAATAAATTTAAAAATCATGTGACAACGGAAATAAATTCATTGGGAATCTTTTCTTTAACATTAAATGCAATTATTGTTGTTGCTTTAGTTTGTATAAGTAATTTTTTAAATATAAATAATATAATTTTCGCTTTAAGTCCCATTACAAATTTAATTTTCAGTGTTCTTTCTGCGGGTTTAATCGCTATTGGAATTTATGCTTATGATCATGCGAGTTATACGAGCATTCCAACTTGGAGTTTTTCGTTGATTATTATTTTAGGAGTGATTTTAGTTTTCATTGGAATTTTTGGCTATTATAGTAATAAAAAATATAATAAAAAACTTATGATTTTGCATCTTTTTTTTTTGGGAATTGTGTTTGTTTTTTTAGTTTTGGCTTGTTTTGGTGTGTTTAACGCAAGCGGAATTGTAATGGAAAGTTTGAATGAACATTGGGCGGAAATTAGTAAAGAACTTAATGAAATGGGTTATATTATTAGAAAAAGTTATTTAATTAATCAAATTCAAATTAATTTGAAATTAACTGGTTTTTATACAATGATGATTATTATTTTCAGCGGAATTAATTTTGCTACTTGCTATTATCAATATTATAATATTAATAATAATATTAAAATATGATTTTTATTTAAATTTTTAATAATAATAATAATAAGAAAAATAAATAATATTAATAAAAAAAATTATTTTCTTTTATTTTTATTTATTTCCGAAATTTCTCTCGCTAAATTTATAATTTCATCAGGCAAACCCGCAAGTTTCGCAACGGAAATTCCAAAACTTTCAGGACAAATTCCTTTTTTGAACTTATACAAAAACGTAATGTCTTTGCTTTTATCATCGACATTACTATCCATAAAAAACAAATCAATCCCATTTTGATTTTTACACCATTCAATAATATCATGATAATGTGTCGTAAACATCGTCCTACATTTAATTCTATTTTCAATAATAAACAAAACAGTTTTCGCTATGATTTTTCCATCATTCGTTGAAGTTCCTCTTCCTAATTCATCCATAATAACCAAAGAATTTATAGTCGCATTTTGAAGAATATTTTTCGTTTCTTCCATTTCAACATAAAACGTACTTTTTCCTTCGAAAAATTTGTCACTCGCGCCAATTCGTGTAAAAATTCTATCAACTAAAGTCATTTCACATGATTTTGCGGGAACGTAGCAACCAATTTGAGCGATAATCGCAGTGATGCAAACTTGTCGTAATAAAGTACTTTTTCCGCCCATGTTTGGACCAGTGATTACAATGAGATTTTTTTCGCTGCTGATTTTAATGTCGTTTGGAACGAAAAATGAACTTCGGTGATACAAACAAGGATGAATTGAATCTTTTAATGAAATTAAAGGAAAATTTGATGTTAAAAATTTCGGACGAGAAAAATTTTCTCTATCAAATGAACTAATAAATGCTAAATTTGATAAACAATCGATTTCGGATATTTTTTCAATGTAATTTTGAAGAATTTCGTGTTTTGAATAGAAATTTTCGAATAGGATTTTATTAAGATTTTTTGATAAATCTTTGATTTTTTCTGAACATTCTTCTAATTTTTTAATGTTATTTAGAATTTCTTGTGTATGAAATCGTAAATAGCCTTTTTTTGATGTTGTTAAAATGTAATTATTAGGTTTGTTTTTTTTAATAATTTCTTCGGGAATTTCAAGTTCGTATTTAAAATTTTTAGTGTGATTGTATTGAATAGCAGCGCATTTGAGTTTTTTTTTTTCTTTCGATAAAATATTATCAAATTCTAATAAAATTTCATTCATTTCTTTTTTCGCATTGTCATATTCTAAATAAACACCCGGTTTGCTTTCAATTTGTGAAATTAAATTTCCTTTTTCATCTTTTGTTTCAACAATGTGATAATTTTCTTTTAAATCAAATAAATTTTGTGATAAATTCGGAATTTCATTTATTTTTTCTAATAAATTTTTACATTGTAAATTACCATCAATAATAAAATTTTTAATTTGTTCAAAATAATTCTCAGAATTTATTAAAAAATTAATCAAATTAAAAAACTCATTCAATCGATTTTTTCCAACATCTTCAAAATAAATCGCTTTATTATTATTATTCAATGAAATTTTAAAAAATTTATTACATGTTCTTTCAATATCCGGAAATTTCAAAAGATTCATACGAATTTTTGTAATTAATTCCTCATTTTCAATCAATTCATCAACAATATTCAAACGAGCATTAATTAAATCAACATCATTCAAAGGATTCAAAACCCAATTTTTCATCAAACGCTTTCCAAATGGAGTGCAACATTTATTTAAAAATTCAATTAATGAACCAATTTCTTTATTTTTTGGGTCAAATTTCGTTTCTAAAATTTCTAAATTTATTATCGTTTGATAATCTAAAATCATTCGTTTTTTCGGGTTGATTGTTGTGTCTCCTTCATATGAAAAAAATTTCGCTATTGGAACTGTTTCTTTCGCTAAGAGAATTTTTTCTAAATAAACTAAAGTTAAATAAAATGATAAACAAATTGAATGATTGTTTTTTTCATTTGAAAATAAATTCAAAATTATTTTGTCCCATTTTTCAAAATCATCATTAAAATATTTTTGACATTTAATGTTTAATTCATTGAATGAATAAGAATTTTTTAAAAAATTAATTTGTGGATGAGAACTTAAATTTTTAATGAAATTTAAAACATTCGAAGGCAAATTATTTCTAATTAAAATTATTTCATCCGGATTTAAATTATATAAAATCGTTTTTAATTTATTAAAATTTTCACATTCAGAATTTAAAACATCTTCATTAATTTTACCTAAATAAAATTTCAATGTTGTAACATCAAAAATACAAATTCCCCATTCAAAAAATTTATTATTATTATTATTATTAAATAAATTTTGACTCATAAAATTATTTTCATTCAAATCATTTTGATCATTCAAAACTAAACAAATACAAAATTTATTATTATTATTATTAATATTTTTTTGTTCTTCTTTGTAATAAGTTCCTTTTGTAAAAACATTACATAATTCTCTTTTAACACACGTTTCTTTTTTTTTTCCACTCGTTAAATTTCTTTCTTTCAATTGCTCTGGTGTTTCCATTTGTTCAATAACAGCGACTTTAAAACCTTCATTAATTAATTTATTTGCTTTTTCTTCAAGAATTTTTTCAGGAAAACCAACATGTAATTTTTTTGGGTCATTTCCCATCCAATTTAATTCAAGAATTTGATTGCCAATAATTGCATCATCATAAAATAATTCATAAAATTTTCCTAATTTGAAAAACAAAACTTTATCGAAATTTTCTCTTTTGAAATTCCAAAATTGTTGCATTGAAGGTGTTTGTTTTTTAATGTAATCTTCTGGAACAAATAAAGTTGTTGGATCGTAATTAGGAGAATTTTCTTTGTTTCCGAATTTATCGCGAATGTTTCCGGATTGTAAAAATTCAGGCAAACCATTTTCGGGATTTTTAAATAGTTCTTCACGATTTAATGCTTCTTCGTTTGAAATTGAACTGAAATTGTCTGAATAATCTGAAAATGAAGAATTTAGAGATTTTTTTCCTTTTTTTTTTGTTTTTTTTAATGTGGAATTTTCTTTTTTTTCATAAATTTCGTCAGTGTGAAAATTTTTGTTTAAATTATTATCGAAAATATGAGGATTTTTATTTAATTCTTGTTCTAAATGGTTTTTATTATAATTTTCTAAATTAATTGAATTATTTTCATTAATTACATCCATTTTTTCATCATCTTCAATGAAATTTTTTTTTTTCAATTTTTTTTTCTTTTTAATATTTGAAAAAGAAGGTGTTTGAATATTATTATTATTATTAATATTTAATGTTTTGCTTGTGTTTTCTTTTTCTTCGTATTCATAATTATCAATTAAAAATTCTGAATCGCTTGAATCATTAATAACAACAACGTCATTTTTTTTCTTTTTTGAAGCGGGATTTTCATTGTGAAATATTTTATTTTCATTTTGCATTTCTAAATGAGTTCGTTTTTTTGATGATGAAAAATTTTCAGTTTTTTTTTGACTTGGATTGCTATTTGTAATTCCAAAAAAACTTAAAATTGAAGTTTGTGAAATTTTTGGTGTTTTTTTAGAAGAATTGTTTGAATTCATTTTAATAATTATTAAATTAAATAAAATAATAATAATAATAATAAATAATTTTTTTATTTTAAATAATTATGCTTAATAAAAAATTTAAAATTTCATTGTAATAATTTTCATTCATTTTTTTATCGAATTTTTTAAATGAATATAAATAAAAAATACAATTTATAATTAAATTATTAATTTCGTTTTTATTTTCTTCGATTTTTTTATCATTTAAATCATAAAAATAAATTTTAATAAATTTATTCGCTTCATTTAAAGATTTAATAATAGAAAAAATAAACGATTTTTTTTGTATTTTTAAAAACGAACTTTTAATAAAAATTTCCGGTTTAATAATAATATTACATTTATCACATTCTTCATTAACATCGCCATTAAAAATAAAATTTTGTCTAATTAAATGATAAAAAACATTTTCATTTTTAATTTCACATTTACAAAAATTTTTTTTTAAAAATATTTTTAATTTTAATAAATTTAATTCATTTAAATTTTTATTATTTTCATTATTATTATTAATAATATTTTCTTCTTTTGATAAATTTTTTATTAAATTTGAAATTTTGTTTATTAAATTTAAAATAATTTCGTTTGGTAAAATATTTTTAATTAAAATTAAATTTATTAATTCATTAAAAATTTCTATTAAATTTTGAATTGGTTTTTTTTGTTGAATGTTTTTTAATAAAATTCTATAAAAAACTAAAAGAAAAATTGAAATGTATTTTTTTAAAATAAAAATATTTGAATTGAAAAAATTAAATAAAATATTAAAAAAATTATTTTTTATTTTTAAAATAAACAAATTCGATAATAATAAAACAATAAAAACAAAAATTTGAATGAAATGAATTTTTTTATCTTCAATTAAAATTCTTTCAATAGAATTTAAAATTTTTCTTAAATTAATTTTTTCTTTTTCTTTTTGTAAAATTTTAATCATTGGAAAATATTTTATTTTTTCTTCATTTGATAAATTTTCTATTTTATTTATGTATTCAAATAAAATATTTTTATCTAATTTTACTGAATAATATTGAAAATAATGTTTTTTTGATTTAGTTTGAATTTTAAAATTTTTATTATCTTTTGAAAGATCAATAAAAAAATTATAATAATTATTTTTATTATAAAATGAATAAAAATTATTAAAATTTAATTCTAAAATTTTTATTTTATTTTTATAAAAATTATCAAATACATTAAAATAATTTATTTTTTCTTTACATGAATTTAATAATAAAAATTCTTCACAAAAAATCAAAGGAATTTTATTTAAATTTGTTTTTAATTCATAATTTTTTATAAAATTTGAAAAAAATAAAATATTATTTTTTATTAAAATTTCAAAAAAAAAATTATCAATTGAATTATTAAATTTTAAATTTTTTAATATTTTTATATAAAAATTATTTGAATTCTTTTGAATAATTGAAGGCGCATCATTTAAAAAATAAAAAAAATCTTTTTTTTTCTCTTCATTTTCGCTTTTAATTATTTTATAATTATTATAAATTAAAGTATAAATTTCCATTACAAAATTTAAAAAATATTCTTGAATTTTACAAATTGAAAATAAATTATTAATTTCAGAAATAAAAAATTCAGGAACATTATTAATAATAATATTAACCTCATTTTTTATTGAAAAATTTGTTGAACTTTTTAAAAAACTTTGATTATTAATTTCTTGTTGTAAATTTAAAATATTATTTGTTAATTGATTAGTTATTTTTATTATTATTTCATTTAATCTAAATTTAAATCTTAATAAAATTTCTTTTAATTTATTATTTTCGCCTGTTTCTTTTTGAATTACTTTATTAATAAAAACAAAAAGTTCTTTAATTTTTTCAAATTCATTTTTATTAATAATATTTTCATTACATTCAAATTTTATTTTTTGTTCAGATAAATCACATGTAAAAAAATAATCAACATCTTTATAAAAAGTTGTTTTTAAATGTTCAACAATACTTTTATCATATTCATTAAAAATTCCTATTAATTTACTATTTTTTTTATTTATTATTTTTAATTTATTTTCATACATAACTTCTTCTTTAGAAAGCGCAAAAATATTTTCAAAATAACTTGAATAATTTAAAGGATAATTTAATTGATACAAAGAAAATAATAATATATTTAATTCTTCTAAATTATCATAAAAAATTATCAAATCTTGTTGTAAAAAAGAATAAATAAATAATTCAATTATAAATTCAAATTGAAAATATTTAAATATTTCATCTATATTAAAATCAATTATTGGATAACCACTTAATTGAGAAATACATTTTTTTTCAAATAATTTTTTTTTATTTTCAATATATGAACTATTATTTTTACTTAAAATCTTTTCATTTTTAAAAATATCTTCATTTTCATTTATTTTTGTTCCGTATGTTTTTAAAGTATTTTCAGGAAATAATTTTATTTTATATGAATAATCAATTGGAGCAGGTAAATAATTTATTATATTATAAATTAAAATTTCAATAGGAATTTCTAATATTTTATTTTTAAATAATTTTAAAATATCTTTAATAATATTACTATAAAAACTAAAATAAGGATATTGACTAATTATTACTATACTTTTAGGTAAAGCTAATTTAAAATTTTTAAAAATAAATATTTCGTAAAATTTATATGCAAATCCATTAAAAATTTTATTTTGTTTTAAATCATTATAATTAAATATTAAATTATAATTTGAATCTTGTGGTAATGATTCATCAATAAAATAGTAAATATTTGGAACATTAGGATAAATTATTTCTATTATTTTTTCTTCTTCTATCATTTGTTCATTATAATTTAAATTTGAAATATTTGATAATATTGATGGTTTATTTTTATCAAGAAAAATTGATAAAAAATTATTTTTATTTTTATCATTACTATTATTATTTTTATCATTACTATCATTAGTTTTATTATTATTATCATTAGTTTTATTATTATTATCATTAATTTTATTATCATAGGTATTATTAGTATTATAACTAATATTATTAAAATTATCAATCACATTATTTTCTGATTTTAGAGTTTCAAAATTTAATTTTGATTTTAATTTATTTTTAATTTTTGGTTTTATGTTTTTATCAATGTAAGAATCTTCATATCCAATTATTAAAAAATAGTCTATTAAATTAGAAGAAAATCCTAAATAAGGATATTTTATTAATTCTAATTCGGTATTTTCAATTTCATTATTATTTATTGATGTATTATTCATTAAATATTAAAAATAATTTAAATTGTAATAAAATTATAATTTTATTTTTAAATTAATAATTTAAAAATGTTAAATTTATCACCAGTTTTTAAATTAAAAAAAATATCTACAAATTTTAATACTTCTTTTAGAAAAAAATTTATAGATAATTCAACTCAAACACCAACAAAATTATTTGAAAGAAATATGAATACTTTTTTAACTAATTGTTCAAATAAATTTATTGAAAATAAACATAATTCTTTTGATTATAGTTTAAAAAAATTTAATAATAATTTACATTCAGAATATAATAATTTTATAATTAATTTAATTAAAAGTAAAGAAATAAATAAAAGTACATTTGTTATTTTAAAAAATTTTAAACAAAAATTCAAAATAATTAAAAATAAAAATATAAATATTGATAATTTTATTATAAGAAATAATAATTTAATAAATAAACAAAATTTTAATCATTATAAATCAAAATTACAAAAGAATTTTTCTTATTTAAATGATAGTAAATTATATCGAAAAAATACTCTTATAAAAGAAATTGAAGAATATAAAAAAAAACATTTATTTGATAATTTAAATAAACAAAATTTTAATTTTATTAATAAAAATTTATATAAAAATAAAATAATTCAAAAAATTATTAATAATATAAATAATGAAAAAAAATTTAAATGACTTTACTCAATATAATAAAAAAAAATCTTATTTTATTATTAAATATAATTGTTGCTCTATTTATTATATAAATTGTAAATATTTGGAATTTAGAAAGACACATTATATTTTAATTTTATAAATATATAATTATAAAAAATGAATATAAATTTCAATTGTATTCTTCTCTAAATTTATATATATTTTATAATATATTATAATTAATTATATAAATTTAAAATTAATTATTTAATAAATATTTTTAAAATGAGTGGGGATTGGGGATTGGGGATTGGGGATTGGGGATTGGGCCCAATCCCCAATCCCCAATCCCCAATCCCCATTAAATAAAAATATTTACATCACATAAATAAAAAAAAAAAATTATTTCAATATTTAATAAATAAAATTAAAAAAAAAAATTCAAAATTTAATTTATTAATTTATTTATATTTAAAATAAAAATGGGTCAAACAAACGAAAAACCAAATTTAAATTCAAACATCAAAAACACCAAAAACAAAGAAAATAAAATAAAAATAATTTTATTAGGTGATAAAAACGTCGGAAAAACAGAATTTTTAAGAAAAATCTCAAATAAAATAATAAATAACGACAAATATTTTGAATCAATAATTACAAATTATTCATATGAAAACATTGATTACATCATTAAAATTTACGCTATAAAAAAAGACATTTATTCAAAAACAACAGTTGAATTAATAAAAACATTAAATTTTGATGGAGCTTTATTATTATTTGATAATAATGATCAAAAATCAATAAAAAACATTGAAAAATATCGAAAATTATTTACAAATGAATTTCCCACAGTTTTAATTCAAAATAAATGTGAAAATGATGAAAATGAAGATTTTTCTACTTATTTTACAGATAAAATTCCTCAAAATAATTCTTATATTTTAAGAAGCTCTTTTAATTCAAAAGAAAATTTTTATGTTATTAATTCTTTTAAAACTTCTGCTTTAAATGGCTACAATGTAAAAAATTCTATTGATTATTTGATTGATTATATTATTCATTTAAAAAAAATAAAAATTACTGAAGTTGATAATAAATGGAATTTAATTGAAGATTTTAATGAAAATAATAATGAAAATAATAATGAAAATAATAATAATGAAAATAATAATGAAAATAATGAAAATTTTGTTGATTTAGAAAAAGCTTATTTAAAAATTATTATTTTTACTGATGATAAAAATTATTCTAATAATTTAATTAAAAATTGGGAAGAAAAATTTATGAATGAAAAATTTGATAATAAATTAATTTTTAATTATTTTGATAAAAATTATTGTTTTTGTTTTGAAATTTTTGATAATAATGAAATTTTTTTAGAAAATTTAAATTCGAATGAAAATGAATTTTTTTTTGGTTTATTTTTTATTTATAAACACAATGAAAATGATTTTTTTAATTATTGTAAAAATTTTGAAAAAATTATTAAAATAATTCCAAATTTTATATTAAAAATCAGCGAAGAAAATGTGAATTATAAAAAAAAAGAAGAATTTAATAATTTAATAAAAGAAAAAAATTTTAATTCAGGAATTTATGAAAATTTCAAAAACGAAAATGAAATTTTAAATTCATTAAATATTTTATTAAAAAAAATCGTATTATTAAATTTCGGTAAAAATAATAATAATATTAAAGAAGAAATTAGAAATAGTTTATGTAATAATTTTCATATTGAAAATTTATAAATATTTAATAAAATATTTTTATATTATTAGAAAAATATAAATAAAAAAATAAAAAATTATTATTTATTTTTAAATTTATAATATTAATTTAAAATAAATATTTTATTATAAAAATAAAATTTATTTAATATGCGAATTATTTCCAATTTGATTTTGAGAATCATTTAATTTTGATTTTCCATATTTAGTAAACATATTTAAATTAATATTATTTTTTTCTTTTTTTTCTTTCATATTATGAATCATTTTTAATAAATCATCTTTTTTATAAGTTTTTCTTAAATTATTAAAATCAGCAGCAGTTAATTTTTTTTTATTCGGCGATTTACTTTGTCTATTTTTAAAATTATCTCTATTTAAAATATCAAATCCTTTTAAATAATCTTCCATTTTCTTTCCGCTAATAATATTAATACTATCATCTTTATTTTTTTTTAATGTGTTTATATTAACATTATTATTATTATTATGATTAAATTCGTTTTCAATCGCTTTAATTTTTGTTTGCGGCGGCAATTCATTTTTATTTAAACTTGTTCCTTTTATTTTTGGTTTTTTTGATACGCTTATTCCTTTTTTTTTAATTTTCGTTGGATTTTGTGATTTGTGTCTTTTTCCGCTGCGTTTTTTATCAACTTCGGTTGTGTTGTTGCCTGAAGATAATTTTAATATTTTCGCGGTTAAATTCCATTTATTTAAGATTGTTTTTAAAACTAAAAATGTTTTTCTTTGTTTTATGTATAATAAATGTTCTAATTTTGTTTCTTCTTGTTCTTTTTTTTTTAATATTTCCGCTGCTTTTTTTGATGAAGTGTGATTAATGAAATTATTTAATTTTTTGTGATAATCGTCTTGTTCATTATCGTTTGAATTTTTATTTTTTGTTTTTAAGCCTTTTTCAGTTTTTTGACGAATTAAACGACGACCTTCTCTTTTTATGCTGCAAATTACACCGTGCATGTAAAATTTATAAAAATATGTTTTTAATGTATCTTTATTATGTTTATTTTTATTTCGTATTAATTTTCGAAGATTTTTTGCTTTACTTCGAAGATCTTCTTTTTCTTCAATTTGAGGTTGATTTATGTTAATTTCAGTTTTAATGACATTTTTTTTTGGTTTTTCAATTTCGATTTTTTTTTCTTCGATTTTTTTTGGTTCAATTTTTTCTTTTTTTGGCTCAATTTTTTCTTTTTTCGGCTCAATTTTTTCTTTTTTTTCTTCAACTTTTTCTTCATTATCAATCGTATTATTTCTATTAGAATTTAAAATAACTCCTCTTGGACTTTTTTTTGGAGAATGATTAGTTTTTTTTTGTGGTTGTGGATGAAGCATTTGAAAATAAAGTCCTTTATAATAAAATTTAACAAACATTCTATGTAAATAATCAAATTTTTCATTGATTTTTTTATAAAAAAGGTCTCTTAAACGTTTTCTTCTTAGTTTTTCAGGATCTGCTTTTTCCATAAATGAACTGTCCCATCTTTGAAAATGTTTGTTTACTTTTTTTTCTTCTTCTTTTTTTTCGAGATTTTTTATTTCTTTGTTTATTGTTTCATTTTCGTTATTATTATTATTATTATTTTCATCGATAATTTCGATGTTTTTTTTATTTTCTGTTTTTAAATTTTCTGAAATTTTTAATTTTGGAATTTCTTTTAAAATATCTTTAAATTTTGATGAATCTGTTGATTTATTTAATGTTGAATTTTTTAATTGAGAATCTGTCATTAAATAAATTTTTTTTTGTTTTTTTTCTTTGTTTAGTAATAAATTTTTTAAATATAAATTTAAACCGTTTATTTGAAATTTATAAAAATATTTACTTAAAATTTCTTTTTTTTCTCTTTTTGTATTTTCAACGAATTTTTTTAAATAAAATCTTTTTTTAAATTTCTCAAATTTTGTTTTTTCATCTAATTCAATTTCTTCATTTTCTTTATTTTCATCTTCAATATTTTTTATATTTTCATTTTTTTCTTTTTCATCCTCAGTTTTCTTCTTTAAAAGATAATTCAATTCATATTTTATTATTTCAGTTGATAATTTTATATTTTTCAGTAATTTTTTCGTTAAAATTTCAATTTTTGGGTTTTGTTCACTATCTTTATCAATATCATTAAATAATTCATTCTTATTTTCTGTTATTTCTTCTTTAATTTCATTTTCAATTATATTCATAATATTTTCTGCAAGATTTTGCTCATAATAAAAATCCAAAAATTTTTCATCTATTTTATAAAAAGGTAATTCATTAAGAAAACATAAGCAATTTATTTTTTTTTCTTTTTTTAATAATTCTATACAATTATTTGGATATTCAAGAAAAGAATTATTTACATTATCTCTATCATCTTTAATTATTAAATTATCTTTCATTCTGTAATAAGTACTTATTAATTTAACATAATATTTTGGCTTTATTTGTTCATTAATAAATACATAAGTAGACATTTCTTTAAATAAAATTTCATTTAGTTTTTGTTTTAAATTTATATCTATTTCTTCTTGATTATCTAAATTTACACATAAATGTAATGTTAAAAGAACAATTTTGCAAATGATGTCATAAACATCTTTATTTATTATATTATTATTTAGACAAACTTTAATCACATCATTTAATATTTTATATATCATATTTTTATTATTATTCGAAATTGTATCTTTTCTATAATGAATACTACATAAAAATATTTCCAAAGTAAAGAGAATACTAATTAAAACTTTAATACTATCATAATTTGAATTTTCATCAACAAAGATAATATATTGATTAAAAAAATTGATTAAATCATTTATTTCAC